>ERZ761602.137-NODE-137-length-175086-cov-9.090247_pt1 | contig 175086 bp, 162 predicted proteins | sample MGYA00512165_ERZ761602 | MGnify/ENA primary metagenome ERZ761602 (study PRJEB28899, sample SAMN02445085) | bioreactor sludge metagenome | biome: EBPR sludge; isolation source: Thorneside wastewater treatment plant | place: Australia: Brisbane, Thorneside...
GGCGGCGTCCGGCTTGAGCGCGCAGTTCGGCAAGTTCGTCGACAAGCGTCTGCAGTTGAAAGCGTTCGACACGCCTGAAGGGCAGACGATCGGCAACTTCGCCGAGCACATCGCCAGCGGAACGGCGCGCGCCATCGCCGCCGGCGCCGCCCGTTCGCTGATCGAAGGCTCGAACTTCGGCGATAACGTGCTCGCGGCGTTGCCGAATGTAATCGGCCAAACCATTGGAGAGGCGATCGCGGGCTCCCTGGCGCAGCAAAGTGAACGAACGGCATATGAAGGGGCGGACGCCACGGAATTGCTGGCTGCGGCGGAAGCAGGCGCGGCTGCGGGACCATTGCAGAAGGCTGGCTTACTCGAAGACGCCATGGGTCTCGCTGGGCGGTTCTTCGAGGGGCTGGAGATCGATGCTGAAATCCTCCGCGCCGTGGGAGTGTCGCAATCTGACGCGGGAGGCGTAGGACGTTCGCTGCGTGATGCGAAGCGCGCCCTTGAATTAATGGGGGCCCCTGAAAGCGTGACTAATGGCCTCGGCGAAGCTGCGGCTTTGTACGAGGGGTTCTCAGGTGGCTCGCTCGAAAGCGTCTTCAACACGATCGGCGGCATCTACGGATTGGGTAAGGGCGGCGTCAATCTAGCCACGGAGTTCAGCAACGACCCAGCCGGAACTGCGCAGAGAATAGTTGATGCGATTGACGCTCGTGCGGCCGAGGCGGCGCGGGGCGCCGAGGGCTTAGCAGGTCAAGTTCGAGACGGCTCAATCTGGGGGAACATCGGCGACGGCATAAGGGGCGCGTTTGATGCTCGTGTTCGTCAATTCGTAACAACAGCGGCATCGCAAGGGCGAGAGGCTGCATTCAACGAGCTGGGCAATGACCTAGGAAACCTGTTCGGCGACATTGCCCAGAGCTTTATTCCGATCGGGCGAGCGGCGCGGGTGGCCGATCCGGTCGCGTTGCGGCCAAGCGTTGCCGCGCGGGTGCTGAATAGCGCGTCGCGTTTGGCGTTGGGTAGAATCCTACCTGGTGTTTTGGCCGGGGGTGCAAGGCGCTTGGGTTGGACCGAAGCGAGGGGCATCGTCTATGCAGCACGTCAGGCTGATCGACTAGGATTCGAACTGGTAGACAGTCTCGTCTACAATGGCAGTGGACATGGTGCAGACCTTCTGTTCCGTCGAACCCTGCCGAGTGGTGCCACCGAGTTCGCTGTCTTTGAAGCCAAGGGGGGAGCAAATGCCACGCTGCGGACCTACGGTGGCGCGGTGCAGGGAAGCAGCGCTTACAATGCGAGGCGTATCGAGCGTTGGGCCGCGAGTGCAGCAGGCCGCGCTAACCCCACCCTCACTGCTGAATTGCTTGCGGCGACGCGATCAAATTCGGTAGCGAGCTATGCAACGTCCTATCGGCACCGCTGGACTGATCGGCTGGTATCTCCGCCTGGAGGCACCACGATCACGAGGTCCTCGGTCGACTTCTCCAATCCTTACGGAATCTGAAAATGTTCGACTATGAGCATAGTATCAAGCTCTCCACGAACGCGATCGAGCATTATCCAGAGCTGGTACGCGGCTGGAAGGAGAGTCAGGACTTTGTGTCCGCAGCGGGGGGGCTCCAGAGCCTGGCCGGTGAATTTGTCAGGCGTGGGCTAATGAGCTGGCGCCATGGCGAGTCCCCGGTCGATGACTTGAAGTCCGCCTACGACACATTTCGAGAGCTGGTTCAGCTATCGAGCCGAGGGCAGCAAACTCACGGAACGGGCGGCGTTGATTGCGACATGTTCGCCCGGGCCTTCTCACTTCTCAACGCGGAGATCGACGTTTTGCCGTGGCGCGACGAAGAGATCGCAAACGACGAGGTGCCGGAGTATCTCATCTATAGCCGCTTCGTATCGCTTCGGCTGCAAAGCCGATCTGAGGCCGAGCAGCAGCTGGAACGAGTGATCGGCTTTCTGGAGTCCGGGCGGCGGTTGGTGGATCAGAGTTATCGCGTCTATCTGATGTTGCTTGGCGACATGCCCGCCACCAACAGCGTTGATGAGCTAGTGGCTCAAGCGGAATGGAACTGGGCACGGCGGAAGACGGATCAGTACTTCGATCCGTTGCCGATCCACGAAGGATTTGGCGATTTCAATGTCGCCTATCCGGACCTTACCCTGGCGGCAATACTAAGGAAGGTTGGTTGGGAAGGCGAAAGTGTGCATCGCTGGAAATGGGACACACCTCGTAATGCCGGCGTAACCGCCCGGCGTGACAAACCGTGAGGCCGGTGAAGTCCAGAGGCGCGGCCGTTTCGAGAGCGGCGGCTGTCCCCCATGATGTCTCTGTCAGCACAGAAGGGGCGCGCCAACGCCCCAAGCGACGGAGGACAGCCATGGAGCATTTTGCCGGATTAGACGTGGGCGTGAAAGAGACCAGCGTGTGCGTGGTCGATAAGGATGGGACGATCCTGCTCGAAGCATCGGTCCCGACCGATCCCGACATCCTGGCGGCGACGCTGAAACCTTGGCGGCGCAGCTTGCGCCGTGTCGGCCACGAAGCCGGCTCGCTGTCGCCGTGGCTGCAGCGCGAACTGGAAGCGCGCGGCGTGCCGGCGGCGTGTCTCGACGCATTTGCGGCGCGCGATGCGATGAAGGCGCAGCGCAACAAGACCGACCGCCACGACGCCAGAGCCATAGCGCATCTGATGCGCACCGGTTGGTTTCGGAAAGTGCATGTGAAGAGCGAGGCGAGCTATCGGCTGCGATTTTTGCTGTCCCAGCGTGAGACCATGGTCAGGAAGCGCGTCGATGTCGAAAACTCGATCCGCCAATCGCTGAAGATTTTTGGGCTTCGGATGGGGGTTTGCAACAAGCACGGCTTTGGGGCGCGGGCGCGTGAGCTGGTCGGCGACGACGCGGTTCTGTCGGGCCTGGTCGAGGCGATGCTGCGGGTGCGCACCGTCTTGGTCGAGGAGATCGCGCGGCTGCACAAGCTGGTGATCGGCGTCGTTGCCCGCGACGAACTTTGCCGGCGGTTTTTGCGTATTCCAGGGGTTGGGCCGATTGCGGCCTTGAGCTTCAAGACGGCGATCGATGATCCGGCGCGCTTCGCCAACGCCAAGTTGGTCGGGGCCTATTTTGGGCTGACGCCGAAGCGCTGGCAGTCGGGCAAGACCGACCGTCAGGGGGCGATCTCGAAAATGGGCGATCAGGCGGTGCGGCGCGCGCTCTACGAAGCTGGGCACATTCTGCTGACCAAATATCGCGGCAAGGCGGCGATCAAAATCTGGGGTGAGAAGCTGATGAAGACCAAAGGTCATCACAAGGCGGCGATCGCTGTGGCGCGGCGCCTAGCCATGGCGATGTGGGCGATGTGGTGTGACGGCACCGAGTTTGAACTCGTCCCCGGTGCGCCGATGCCTGAGCGGGAAGCCGAACGCAAAGCCCAGAAGCAGCTTGGCGCAACCAATGCGAAATTGATCCCAGCCTGAAACAAGGAGGCTCGAACAGAATCCGCGCGAGCGGATGAAGGAGACGACGCAACACCAAGGCGGCGGGAAAGCCCGGTATCTTGCTTGCGACTTCGATCGCGCTGTAGTGCCTGGATAGAAGTGGCCCCGCGAACCCGACGCACAATTGCGCCCCGCCGGCCGGCACAACATCCAAGGCCGGCGGTGAGCACGGAGGAGTGCATGGCGCGTCTGATCCGGACTTTCGCACGTGGACGAAAAGCACACTTTGTGCTCAACACATGAAACAGGAGAATCTTGCATGCTCAAAGATCGCACAGTGAATGCGGTTAGGAGTGCAAGATTAAGGGCGCGGCAGACCTCGAAGAAAGCCAAGCGCATCAAGGCTGAAACGTGCGGCACGTCATCGAGCGGTGCCGCAGACCTTGCGGCGAAGTGCGCCGGCCGCCCGCGCGCGTCAATCCCGCCGCGCTGACGCGCGGCCCCTTCGGGCTTTGGGGATTGACCCGCACGGCCGTCCGTCGCCAGGGCTGGGGACGCGGATCGAAGGATCGATCCGCTTCAATGCATGAAGCTGATCAGCGACGTGAGAACAGCTCAGCGAACAACCGCTCGGCCTCGGCGCGGCCGGCGTCGGAGAGCATGACCGATTTGGCTTTGCGCCTCGGATCGGAAATCAGCCCCTTGGCGTGCAGCCGGTCGAGCGCGCTCCAATCGAAGCTCTTCCAGACAGACCCGGCGCCGTCGTGCAGCCCGAGCAGGAGGAGGGCGAGCGTCGCATCGTCTATGCGGTCGGGATCGATGTCGCCGCGCATGGCGCCGGCGTCAGGCGCCGGCTGGCGCGTAAGCGCGTCGCGCGCGGGCGTCGCGGATGAGTGCGTCGAGCGTGTCGAGGATGGTGCGCTGATCGGCGGGCGTCAGGGCGACGAGCGCTTGCCAGCGCGCGAGCATGGCCTGATCGGTAGGCGTATTCCTGAGTACACGGAATCGGGCGCGCCGGGAGGGTACTACAATGCGCCGGCGCTCGATGGCTCCCGCCCCGGTGTTTACTACATCAACATGCGCGACATGAACGAGCTTGCCAAGCTCAGCTTACCGTCTCTGACTTATCACGAGGGCATTCCGGGCCATCACTGGCAGTTCGCGCTCCAGCAAGAGGCGGAAGGCATTCCGTTCATCCGTAGCGCGATGATGTTTTTCGCGGCCTACTCCGAAGGGTGGGCGCTCTACACCGAGCAATTGATGGACGAAATCGGCGTCTATGCTGACAACCCCATCAATCGGCTGGGTCGATCCGACGGGCATGCGGGACAAGCCGTGCGATGAGGAGCGTCAGCGGTGCGTGGAAGGCGCCGTCGCTCACCAAAAATAGATATAAACCCCCGCGATGATCGCGAGAATGGCGATTGAGTGGGCGATGTCCCACACGCCATAACTCGCGCGCACCTCCGTCTTCTGCTCAGCCGTCACCGTATCGCGAGTGAGTCCCGCGAGCTTGGCGGCGTCGGCCTTGGGCGTGAATGTGCTCACGACCAGGATGACGAGGCAGGTGAACACAAACAGCAGGAATGCGAAGTAGAGCCAGTTAACATCCACGAAGGTTTGCACCGCGCCTGAATAAGTTGCGCCGGCGTCGCTGCTCGTTTGCAGAAAGAGGCGCGTCATGCCGACGCCGAAGCCGCTGATCAAACCGACAAGACCTGAAATCGGCGAGACGTATTTGGACGCAATGCCAAGGACGAACACCGCCGCGATCGCTGGGGCGATCAAGGCCTGCACCAATTGTAGAGCCGCGTAGAGTTGCCCGTCGGAAATTTGCAGCAGGATTGGAATCCAGGCGATGCCCAATCCAACCACGACGATTGTCGCGATCCGCCCCACTGAAACAAGGTGCGCTTCGGAAGATTGCGGGCGTATCCGCTTGTAGAAGTCGACCGTGAACAGCGTCGCCGTTGAATTAAACAGCGAGGCCAGCGAGCTCATGAGCGCCGCCAGCATGCCCGCCAGCACCAAACCGCGCAAACCGTCCGGCAACAAGTAGGACGCGAGCAGCGGGAACGCTTGGTCGGGGCTCGTCATCTCGGCGAATCCGGGCGCGCCTTGCTGCTGCAGGGTTATCGCGATCATCCCCGGAATGAGGAAGATGAATACTGGGAAGAGCTTCAGATAGCCCGCGAAGATGGCGCCGCGCCGCGCTTCGCCAAGGTTTTTGGCCGCCAGAATTCGCTGAACGATGTATTGGTCGGTACACCAGTACCAAAGGCCGAGGATCGGCGACGCGAGCATCACGCCAAGCCATGGCGTGTCGCTTGGGTCGAACAGGAAGCCGGGGAAGCCTTGCGTCTCCGCGGTCGTCGAAAGCGGCCGCCACATCGAGATTGTGTCGGCGTTGGCGGCGCGGAGCGCGTCCATGCCGCCAATGCGGTCAAGCCCGACAATTAGGATCACCACCGAGCCGATCAGCAGCAGGGGCGCTTGGATGCCTTCGGTCCACAATACCGCCTTCATGCCGCCGACGATCGTGTAGAGACCGGTGATGACGACGAGTGACAGCGCAGCGACCCAGAAGAAATCAACATCGCCGAGCCCAGGGATAGCGACGGTGTCAAAGCCCAAGATCGTTTTTATGGTGATGGCGCCGGCATAGATGGTCACGGACGCCTTGGTGAGGATGTAGCTCACAAGAAAAATGAGCGAGAGCGCGGTGCGCGTCGCGGGCGTATAGCGTTTCTCCAGGAACTCCGGCGTCGTGAATACGTTTGAACGCAGGTAGAACGGCGCGAAAATCCAACCAAGAACGATGCAAAGATAGGAGTGCAGCTCCCAGTGTGCATACGCCATGCCCGACCCGGCGCCAGACCCGGCGAGGCCGACGAGGTGCTCGGCGCCAATGTTGGAAGCGAAGATTGACGTGCCGATCAGGAACCAGCCGGCGTTACGGCTAGCGAGAAAGTAGTCGGTCGTCGTCTTTTCGCGCATCATCGCAACCCAGATCGCAATGCCGGCAAGCACCGCGAAATAGGCGCCGACCACCAACCAATCGAGCGTAGCGAAATGTACCGTTGACCCACCCATCGCGTGTCTCCCCCTTGTTTTCTCAGATTGCCTTCGCGCGGCAGTTCTTGTCGATGAAGTCTTGATGCGTCGGCATTGCGCTTGCCGCCTGGCTCATGGTTCGGCGCAGGCTCGCGAGGTAAGCGCCGAACTCCTCGGTGTTGCGCAGGTCAACCAACGGCGCGTAACGCTCGGGAATGACATCTTGCCCGATGAAAATCGCCAGCCAGCTTGGGTTCTGGAAAAGCTCCAGGCCATCGCTGACAATGTTCCCTGCCTGCGAGAATTGCTCGAGTTTGTAAGCGAGGCCGTCTGGTATCGACATCGCCCTTGTATACCGCCAGAGCTCGGAATCGTCGCGCGTGCTGGCGTGATAGTGGAGAATAATGAAGTCGCGCACGCGCTCGAACTCGATCTGCGTGAGACGGTTGTACTCCGCCACGCTGACAGGATCGGGTTCGCTCCCAGGGAAGAGCGCAAGGAAGCGCGTGATCCCACTCTGGATCAGGTGAATGGCGGTGGACTCGAGCGGCTCCAGGAAGCCGGACGCCAAGCCTATGGCGACGCAGTTCTTGCTCCAATGCAGTTTACGCCGACCGGCGACAAAGCGCAGGCGTCGCGGCGCCGCCAGCGGATCGCTTTCCAGGTTTGAGAGCAGAACCTGCTCGGCGCGGTCGTCGTCGATGAACCGGCTCGAATAAACATGGCCGTTGCCGACGCGGTGTTGCAGCGGGATGCGCCATTGCCAACCGGCATCGCGCGCGGTTGAGCGTGTGTAGGGCGTGAGCGCAGTCGATCGAGCGCATGGAACGGCGATGGCGCGGTCGCAGGGAAGCCAATGCGTCCAGTCATCGTAGCCGGTTTTCAACGCGTCTTCTATGAGAAGGCCGCGGAAGCCGGAACAGTCGACGAAGAAGTCAGCTTCGAAGCGTCGGCCGTCGGACAACGCGACGCCGCGGATGAAGCCGCTGTCCGGGTGCTGATGCACTGAGGTGATGCGGCCTTCGACGCGCGCGACGCCGCGCTCCTCGGCGTAGGCGCGAAGAAATTTGGCGTAGAGAGCGGCGTCGAAGTGATAGGCGTAATCGAAAGTGGATTGGATGAGCCGCGGGTCGCGGGTCGGGCGGTCGAACTTGTCGTCGCGCGCGGCCGCCCACGCCATCGAGTAGTCCTGCCAAGGGGTCGCATCGCCTTCGGCGCGGGCGCGCAGCCAGAAATGGTGGACGGGGGCGGCGTCAAATTCGACGCCATACTTGCCGAAGGGATGGAAATAGCGATTGCCGATCCTGGCCCAATCCACAAATTCAATGCCAAGCTTGAACGATCCTTGCGTCGCCTGAATGAATGCGACTTCGTCGATCCCCAGAGTTTGATTAAACAGCTTGATCGGCGGGATAGTGGCTTCGCCGACGCCGACAATTCCGATCTCATCAGATTCGATCACTGTGATCGAGCAAGCCCCGCGGGTTGCGTGGGCGATGGCGGCGGCGCTCATCCAGCCGGCGGAACCGCCGCCAACGATGAGAATGCTCTTGAGCGCGCGCGGGCCAAGTTTATGCGGCATGACGCCCGCGGCTCCTCTCTGCGAACGGAATGACGCGCGTTCGCACGATCAAGGTTGGGGATGTCTTGTTGGTGTTTCCTCCGTTTGTCATTCTGGGCCACGCCGCACGTAGACACGATAGGCCCAGGGGGGCATGTCCAGCGCGGTCGAGGCGTCAAAGGTCGCCGCCGCATTGCTGAAGTACTCTCTGTAGCTGCCGTGATGAGGGCCTTGTGTGAAGGTTACGCGTTGCGGCGACGGCGACAAGTTAAGCACCGCGAATACCAGGTTGTTTCCCTCGCGCCGCACGAAACTGAGCACGCGCTGAGGTGCTGTGTTGACCACAGGGATCATGCGCCCGCCCGCGGCGCCGTTCCAAAGCGCGGGATTATCGTGCTTCAGCGCAATCAGTTGGCGCAACAGGTCGCCATGTGGATGTTGGCGCCACTGGATCGGCTCGCGTTCGAAGAACTCAAGGCGCTCTTCATTGCCCGCCTCTTGCCCGTTGTAAATCGAGGGCATGCCCTCGCCGACGAACTGCAGGACCATTGCGGCCTCAACACCCGCCCCGAAGCGCTCGAACTCCGTGGCGTTCCAGGCGTTCTGATCGTGGTTGCTGGTGTAAACCATGCGATACGCATCTTCTGGCCAGGCGCTTTCATTGCCCGAATAGTAGCCGAAAAGCGCGCCGACGTCGGCTTGCCCCATGGCTACGGCGTGCATGGAGTTGTTCCACTCCCATGCATAAGTCGCGTCGAAAGCGCGCGCGTGAACATCGCGTTGGTCGAACTCCGCCAGCATGAACACCGGCTTGGTGGCGTCGAGCTCGCGGCGAGCGTTTTCCCAGAAGTCGAGCGGCACATAGCCCGCCACGTCGGCGCGATAGCCGTCAACGCCGACTTCGCGCACCCAATAGACCATCGCCTCCGTCATATATTGGCGCAGTCCGGGCTCATCGTAATTGAGATCGATAATGTCAGACCAATCCCACCAGGGCGTCGGATGGAAGTTGCCTTGCCAGTCGCGGTCATACCATTCGGGATGCTCGCTCACGAGGGGATTGTCCCAGGCGGTGTGGTTGCCTACCCAATCGAGGATCACGTGCATGTCGAGCCGGTGCGCCTCTTCGATGAACGCCTTGAGATCGTCGAGTGTGCCGAATTCTGGATTGACGCTGTAGTAGTCGCGCACCGAGTAGGGGCTGCCGAGCGTGCCCTTGCGGTTTTGGACGCCGATTTCGTGGATGGGCATCAGCCAGAGGATGTCGACGCCGAGTTCGCGCAGTCGCGGCAGTTGCGCACGTGCGGCGGCGAACGTGCCCTCTGGCGTGAACTGACGGGTGTTGATTTGGTAGATCACCGCGTCGCGCGTCCACTCAGGGTGCGTCAGCTCTACGTAAGGCCGTGGTTCGTAGGGATCGTTCGCCGCTGGCGGCGCGCAACTCACGAGCATGAGCGCGGCGACGACGGCAAGAACCAATTTTAGCATGGCCTAGGCTCCAACTGGCGCGGGCGATGTGTCTTCTGGCGCGTCGCGGACAAGCAAGACGGCAAGCGCCGCAATCGCGAACGACGCGCTGGCGATGGCAAACGCCCAGATCGCTTCATTGTGGAAGAACGTGCGCAATAAAAAGCCCAGCAGCGTCGCCGCGACCAGCTGCGGCACCACGATGAAGATGTTGAAGATGCCCATGTAGACGCCCATCTTCCGCGTTGGCACCGACCCCGACAGAATGGCGTAAGGGACGGAGACGATCGCCGCCCATGCGATTCCAACGCCGATCATCGGCGCCCACAAGATGCCCGGCTCGCGCAGCAGGATCATTGCGGCAAAGCCTGCCGCGCCGAGCGCGAGGCACGTCGCGTGCAGGACGCGCCTGTCGAGTCGTGAAGCGAGCCAGATGATCGCGAGCGCGCCCGCCGCGGCGACGCCATTGCGCACCGAGCCCAAGACCCCCCACCAATTGCCGGCCTCCTGATAGGCCGCCGACGCCGCGTCGGTAGCGCCGTAATGGTGCTCAGCCACGGCGGGCGTGCCGTAGATCCACATCGCGAAAAGCCCGAACCAAGTGAAGAACTGCACGACCGCAAGTTGGCGCATGGTGCGCGGCATGGCGAATAGGTCGCCCACCACTTCCATGAAGCCGTTGTCGCTGGCGCCAGCGCCGCGCATGGCGCCAGCGACGAGCTGGACTACGCCGAAGCCGGCGATCAACCCCGCAAGCACGTATAGGTCCTGTCGCAGCTCAGCGGCGCCGAGAAACGAAAGCGCCTCGGGGCGGGGTTGTTGGCGGGCCGCCCAGACGAAGGCGGCGAACGCCGCCCCGATGACGAGCCAGATCAGTCCTCCGATGAAGAACGCGCCAGCGCTGCGTGTCGACGTCGTTGCCGCTCCGGCGCTCTGCTTGGTCGCCTCAAACGCGGCGAGCTGCGCTGGAGAATACTCCTTGGTGGTGACGATGCTCCAGATGATCGCCGCGAACAACGTCGCGCCGCCGACATAGAAGGCGATGTGCACGGTTTGCGGCACCACGCCAGGCGCGGCTGTGTTGGCGACGCCCCACTGGGTCAACAGCCAGGGCAGCAACCCCGCAAGCACCGCGCCAGCGCCGATGAAAAAGCTTTGCATCGCGAAGCCCGTCGTGCGCTGTTTGTCCGGCAGCGTATCGCCGACCAATGCGCGTGTCGGCTCCATGGTGATGTTAAGCGCTGCATCCATGATCCAAAGTGTGCCGGCCGCGACCCAAAGCGCGGGCGCATTCGGCATGACAAACAGCGCGCCGCTGGCCAGGATGGCGCCGACGAGAAAGTAGGGCTTTCGCCGACCGAGTCGGTTCCAGGTTTTGTCGCTCAGATGCCCGATGATCGGTTGCACGATCAAGCCGGTCAGCGGGGCCGCGATCCAAAGGATCGGCAGCGCGTCAATCTCGGCGCCGAGGGTTTGGAATATGCGGCTGACGTTGCCGTTCTGCAGATCGAAGCCGATCTGGATGCCCAGAAACCCGAAGCACATATTCCAAATCTGGAAGGCGCTTAGCCTTGGTTTGTCCGCCATCCAATCCTCCCCTGAATCAATCTAGTTTTGTGATGGTCGTGAGCGCAGCAGGAATGTCAGCGGGTCACGCAACCGTTCGCGCCACGCGGTTTCGTTGTGATTGGCCCCGGGATAAACGCGCGCTTCGAGCGTGACGCCGTCAACGTAGCCGAGGCCATGCAATACGGGCAGCATGGCTTCTTGGTATGGAACATAAAGGTGATCAAGGAACCCGGCGCCATGATCGACCCACATAAGGTGCGAAGCGGGATCGAGGCGGCGGCCTTCAAAGTAGCTTTGGTACGCCGCGACAATGGCTGGGCGCCAGGTTTCTTGGCGCTCGATGATGTTGTGTTCGCTGATGCCGGTGGGCCAATGCATTGAGAGCCCCGCGGCGGCGCCGAATACATCAGGATGCTCCGCCATGCCGTAGACCGAGATCAGCGCGCCCATGCTCGATCCCATCAAGAACGTGCTCTCACGACCGGGCCGCGTCCGAAACTCTCGGTCGATGCGCGGTTTCAGTTCCTCGACGATGAAGCGCAAATAGGCGTCGCCTACGCGTAGATTTTCCGGAAATTCTTCCGCGGCGTCCGCCTTGACATCGTCGGACACGAGCGCCAATACGCCGGCGGGCGCGTACTCGAGGCGACGATTGGGCGTGCTCCAAATGCCGACGACAATCGCCGGCTCTATCGCGCCTTCCGCCACCAGCGCCTGCATGGCTTCGTCGACGCCCCAATCCACGCCGGTGTTGGCGATGCGCGGGTCGAATAGGTTCTGACCGTCATGGGCATAAATGACAGGAAAGCGCGCGTCCGGGTTGGCGACATATTGGGGCGGCAGGTAAATGCCGACATGGCGAGCATGCTGTAGCAGCGGAGAGCGAACGTCCCGCCAATACACAAGTTGGCCGATTACGCCGGCGCCCTCGGGGTCGCCGACATACTCGTTCACATCGTGCTTCCAGTCGACGATCGTGATCGTGGCGGTTTCTTCGCCGTCGACCTCAATGCGGCTGTTGGGCATCACCGTTCCCGAGGGACCTAAACCTTCGCGGTCCCACGACCCTTGGGTGATCTTGTACTCAAGCGTTGTTCCGAGCGGCAGGCGCAGCGTGATGCGTCGTTCGCGCCCTGCGCCCTGCATCGCGGCGCCATTGGCGCGCCAAGGTCCAAGCTCGGGCAGGTTGCCCGCCAGATACACAAGACCCGAGTTTTCGGGCACGATCGCGCGAATGGTGACGACGCGCAGACCATCGTCTCGCGTCGATGCGCATGCCGCGACAAAAACCAAGAAGGCGGCGAGCAGCAGGCCGCGCATCAGCGGCCTCGCACTGGCGTGAAGCGTATGGCCTGGCCGCCGCCGGGCGCCAACTCCAGCGCGAGCACATCATTTCGCGTCACTATGCGCTCCTCGAGGATGATGTCCTTGCGCGCGTCGCCGCGATAATCGGCGTTGGGGCCGTCGCGATAGATTTGCGCGCGATAGCGTACGCCGCGCTCAAGGAAAGAAAGAGATGCGGTGAGGGAGCGTCGCTCCTCGTCGGTAACCGCGCCGAGGTACCAGTCGCGACTGTTGCGATCACGGCGCACGATGGTGACATAGTCCCCGAGTTCGCCGTTGAGGACGCGCGTCTCCTCCCAGTCAGTAGGAACATCCTTGATGAATTGGAACGGCGCCGGATTGGCTTCGTAATTCTCCAACAGATCAGCCGCCATCTGAATAGGGCTGTAGATGACGACATAGAGGGCGAGTTGCTTAGCCCACGTTGTAGCCACGCCTTCGGGCGATCGGGTGTCCATGCCGAAAACGCCGGGCGTGAAATCCATCGGGCCCGCGAGCAAACGGGTGAACACAAGATTGGCTTCGTGTTCGGGCGGGTTCGAGGGGTTGCCCCAGGCGTTGTATTCCATGCCGCGCGCGCCTTCCCGCGACACCCAGTTCGGATACGTCCGCCGTAAACCCGTGTCTTTGATGGGCTCGTGTGGATTGATCGCGATCCGATAACGGGCCGCGGTTTCGACGACCTTCAGGTGGTGGCGGGCGAGATCTTGTCCTTCGTGCCACGCGAAGCGCACCTGCCCATCCTCGGCGACGACACGCGCGCCCGCGGCATCGGAAACATATCCTGTCTTCACAACGCGCACTCCGAGGCGCCGATACAGAGCGAAGCCGGCCTCCATTTGGCTTTCATAGTGCGCGGCGTTCGCTGATGTCTCGTGGTGGCCGATCAACCGCACGCCGTGCTCACGTGCGTAGGCGCAGACCCGTTCGATGTCGAAGTCGGAATAGGGTTGCGTAAAGCTGAACTCGTGACCATTGCCGAACCAGTCTCCGTCCCAGCCGATGTTCCAGCCTTCTATCAGTACGCCGCCAAAACCATGCCGGGCGGCGAAGTCAATGTAACGAAGCGCGGTCTCGGTCGTGGCGCCATGGATGGCGCCTGACGCCCAACTCGCGGTTCCCAAGTGCATCTGCCACCAGATGCCGACGTATTTCTGCGGCTCGAACCACGAAACGTCGCCCAGCTTGTTGGGCTCATTGAGGTTGAGAATGAGTCGAGATTCCACGAGCCCGCCGGCTGTGTCTGAAATTTGAATCGTGCGCCATGGCGTGTGGAAGGGCGGGCGCCGCACCACCGCCGCATCGCCAATGCCTGGGGTCAGCGCCGCATTGAGGCCGCGCCCCTCAATGCGCATGAGATTCATGCCGGAATAGTCGACGAGAGCGGCCTCATGGAGCGACAGATGCACGCCGCTCTCGAGGCGCACAGTCAATGGCGTTTGTGCGACGCCGACCTGCTCAAGAGGCGTTTTGTAATAGAGATATTCTTCGCGGTTAGAACGCAGCGCCGGGGTCCAAAGCGCTGTGCCCGCCTGCGCGAAATTGAACTCGGTAAGTTCATTGAGAATGCGAACGTCGCTCAGAGGCGCTTGATCTGGAAACTCATAGCGGAAACCCAGGCCGTCGTCGAAAACCCTGAATACGATACCGATGCTGCGGCGCAGACCAGTCTGTTCGGTAAGCGTAAACGCGAGTTCGTTGTATCGATTTCGAATGCGGCGCTGTTCGCCCCAAGGCTGTTCCCAGGTTTCGTCGAAGCTGCGCCTGGCTTGACCAGTGAGCGCCAGGTTGCGTTCGATCTTGGGTGCGTCAACAAGCAGGAACCCTAGTCGCGACGGCGCGATCAGCGCTTGGCCGTGGCGCGACACCTTGTAGCTCGGCCGGCCTTCGCCGTTGATCTCGATTTCGACAACGATCGAGCCGTCAGGAGATGCGACTGACGCGAGCGGCTCGGCGAACGCGGCGGCGGCGAGCGGCCAAAAACAGGTAGTGGCGAGCAGGACGCGGCGATTGATCATGTCGACATTCCTTGTTTGGCGCCAGCGCTTGCAAATCTTCGTGGGCGGTGCATTAAAGCGAGCGTACGATGGCCAAGCGCACGACGACCCTCGAAGACATCGCTAAGCTCGCGGGCGTCTCCATTTCGACCGCCTCGCGCGCGCTCAACGACAGTCCCTCGATCAATCGCCAAACGAAGCAACGCATCTGGAAGCTCGCGCGCGAGCAAAACTACCCGTTCCGTGACTACATGCCGGCGGGACCAATCGGCGCGGACGCCACGATCGCGGTGGTGATTCCGCGTCCACAAGGTCGAGAGTTCTTGCTTGGCGATCCATTCTTTCTGGATCTGCTCTCTGGTCTCGCCGAAGCTGCTTATGTACGCGACTGCGATTTGCTTGTGAGTCACGTGGCGCCGGCGTCCTTCGACGATCTCTCGGTGCTGATGTCGACGTCCCGCGCGGACGGCATTGTGTTTCTGGGGCAAAGCAATCTGCACGCGGCTTTCAACCGGTTGGCCGCGGAAGAAAGCCGGTTTGTCGTGTGGGGCGCTGAGCTGCCGGACCAGGACTATTGCTGTGTCGGCAGCGACAACTTCGCGGGCGCGCGCCGCGCCACCGCGCATCTTGTGCGGCTGGGCCGCCGCCGCATCGTGTTCTTGGGCGATATAGACGATCCCGAACCGGCGCAACGGCATCTCGGTTACTTGGACGCGCTCGCCCTGGCAGGAGTCGCGGCCGACCCCGTGCTCACGGTGCCTGCGCACTTCGAGGTGGAGTCCGCCGAGGCGGCGGTTGATGCGTTGATCCATCATGACGTGCCGTTCGACGGCGTCGTCGCGGCGAGCGACTTGATTGCGCTTGGCGCCGTCCGCGCGCTTCGCCGTGCGGGATTTAACGTGCCCAAGGACGTTTCGGTCATCGGGTTCGACAACGTGCGCTTCGCCCGCTATGCGACCCCTGCGTTGAGTACGATCGCCCAGGATACTAGCAAGGCGGGCCGTCTCCTGGTTTCCAAGCTGCTTGACGCCGGCGAGGGGAAGATGCGCAGCCGTTCCGAACGCCTGCCCACGGAACTCGTCGTCCGCGAGTCTTGCGGCGGATGACCAAGGCGTCACCGGCGCCGCGCCACTATGCCGGCGAGGCCGGGAAGTTCTTTGGACAGGTCGAGCGGCGCGTTGAACGCCTCAACGACGTCCCAATCGCCATCAGGCTTCCACGCGGCGGGGCGAGCACCTAGGTTGAACACACAGAGCAAGGCGTCACGGCCCTCGCCGCGCAAGAACGCCAGGACAGGCTCCGGCGTATCGAGCATACGAATTCCGCCGGTCCGCAAGGCGGGCAACCGGCGTCTCAGATCGATAGCGCGACGAGCGAAGTGAAGGGTCGAGGCGTCGTTGCGCTCTTGGACGTCGACCGCAAGCATCCGGTGCGTAGGATCAACCGGCAGCCATGGCGCGCCGTGCGAAAATCCGGCGTTCGGCGCGTCTGCGACCCACGGAATCGGCGTGCGCGCGCCGTCCCGCCCCAAAGTGTGAGGCCAGTTCGCGATCGCTTCGGGATCGCGGAGCGATTCCAGCGGAACGTCGCCTTGCGGCAAACCAAGCTCTTCGCCTTGATACAAGAACACGCTGCCGCGCAGCGAAACAAGCAACAGCAACGCAAGCTTGGCGAACGCGACTTCGTCGCGGTTTTTTGACCAACGCGAGACGACGCGCGGCGCGTCGTGATTAGAAAACGCCCACGACGGCCAGCCTTCGCCGTCTTGATCCGGCCATCTATCCGAACAGGCGCGAACGAGAGATGGAGTAAGTTGGTCGGCGTAGAGGTACTGAAATCCGTAGGCGCTGTGCAGCCTGTCGGCGCCGCGCGTATACAGGCCCATTTCAGACTCGGCTTGCTCGCCACCGACTTCCGCGACCAGGAAGATCTTGCCGTGCGCCTCGGTCAGCGCGCGAATACGAGCAAGAAACAGGGGAATGTCCGGGTGGGACTGATTGTAGATGTGATGTTGGAAGTCAAACGGGCGAAGGCGTTTCGCGTCGCCAAGGACCGGCGGATTGTCGCGCAACGCCGGGTCGTGCATGGCGAAGTTTATGGCGTCGAGCCGAAAGCCATCCACGCCGCGGTCGAGCCAGAATTTCGCAACCCCGAGCAAGGCGTCCTGGACCTGCGCATTGTGAACATTGAGATCCGGCTGGTCGGACTGAAAATTGTTGAGGTAGTATTGCCGGCGTCTGGCGTCCCAAGTCCATGCTGACGCTTTGAATACGGACTGCCAGTTCGTGGGCGGCGATCCGTCCGGCTTCGCGTCGGCCCATACATACCAATCCGCCTTGGCGTTGCTGCGGTCGCGCCGACTTTCCTGGAACCAAGGGTGATCAATCGAAGTGTGCGAATAAACCTGATCGACGATAACTTTGAGGCCGAGAGCGTGAGCACGCGCCACCAGCGCGTCAAAGTCAGCGAGCGCTCCGAACACAGGGTCGACGTCGCAATAATCGGAGACGTCGTAGCCAAAGTCGCGCATGGGCGATGTGTAGAATGGCGAGAGCCAGACCGCGTCGACGCCTAATGACTTGATGTAGTCAAGGCGTTGGGTGACGCCCGCCAAATCTCCATAACCGTCGCCGTTGCTGTCGGAGAAGCTCAAGGGGTAGACATGATAGATCACCGCGCCGCGCCACCATTCGCTTGCGGTTGTGGCCCGGTCGTCGGGTCGTGTCATCGCGTCAATACTCAAGGCGCAGGCTCCGCAATGCAAACGAGGTAGTCTAGGCCAGCAAGCTCCACGGCCACGCTTCCGGGCGCTCCCGCGCGGGGGCTGCAGCGCCCATGGAGAGCGCGCCAATTCAGCGACGTCGGCTCCACCTCGACGTTGGCGCGAAGGGGCTCGCGACCGGTGTTGAGCACGACCAAGATCTCGACGCCCTCGTGGATGCGCGAGAACGCGAAAAGGCCAGGGGTCTCCACATAATTGCGCACCACCTGCCGACCACGCCGAAGCGACGGCTGAGCGGCGCGAACTCCGGCCATTTCAGCGATCGCGCGATAGAGCGGGTGATTCGGATCGAAGTTGCTCTCTGCCGTGGTGGCGTTGGTTCCGACAAGGCGATTGTCGTTGTAGCTCGCGACCTGGCTCGGGAACATATCTTCGCGCGCATCCTGGTCGTTGCCGTCGCCCGTGAAGCCTTGCTCGTCGCCATAATAGATGACGGGCGCGCCGCGCGAAAACATCATCAGCGCGTGACCGAGGATCGACCGTCTCAAAAGCTCGTCATCGGAGATGCCAGGGTTTTCGCGAATGAGAAAGTGTCCAAAACGGCCCATGTCGTGGTTGCCAAGAAAGATCGGCAACTGGATCGCGGTATCGGGCCCTTGTTGGTAGACGACATCGGACTCGTACAGGGTATTGAGCCGATCCGTTCCAGTTCCTCTTACGATGGCGTCGTAGGCCGCCGACTGAAACGCGAAATCAAGCACCGCCGGAAATCCGTCAACGCGTGTGAACCGCGCCAAACGGCCTGGATCGGGATCAAACACCTCGCCGAAGATGTAGAAGTTCTCAATGCCTCGCGCTCTGGCGCGCGCCAACATCGCCGGCACGAAAGCTTGCCAGAACTGCGGGTTCACGTGGCGAGCAGTGTCGATGCGAAAACCGTCGACGCCGAACTCGTCGATCCAGGCGCCATATATCTCGATCATGCCAGCGACCACGCGCGGATGTTCGGTGAAGAGGTCGTCGAGGCCGACAAAATCGCCTAATTGCGAACTCTCGCCTCGGAACGTCGTGTTGCCGCGATTGTGGTAGTAGATCGGATCGTTGAGCCAGGCGGGCGTCTTCACATTGCGTTCGCCGCGCCGAATGTAGGTTTCGTAGGCGAAGTTTGGGTTGGTGAGACGCGCGAAGTTCTCAGCGGTTTGATAGCCCGCGCTGTCGCCGTTGAAGCCTTCATTGATGATCGGGCCGTCGACACCGCCGCGACGCGCGTAAGGGTAGTCGGCGCGCGAGCGGAAGGCGCAGGCTTGTATGGGGCAATCCTGGTACTGGATCACGTCGGCGGTGTGGTTGGTTATGATGTCCATGTACACGCGCATGCCGCGCGCGTGCGCGGCGTCGACAAAGGCGCGGAACTCCGCGCGCGTGCCGAAGTGCGGGTCGATGTTGGTGAAGTCCGTTATCCAGTAGCCGTGATAGCCGGCGGATTCCTCGCCTGGCGCGCCCTGGACCGGCTTGTTCTCGTACACGGGCGCTAGCCAGATGGCGGTGGCGCCGAGGCCCTGAATATAGTCCAGCCGCCGTGTGAGTCCGGCCAGATCGCCTCCGTGGTAGAAACCCTTGTGGGCGGGGTCAAACCCGGTGCGAAGCCGGCCCCCACGCAACCCGCCGCGGTCGTTCCGCGGATTGCCGTTCTCAAAGCGGTCGGGGAGCACGAAGTAGACCACCTCGTCCTGGGGCAGCCGGTCCATGCCAAGCCTACGCTGTGACTCCTGCGCTGCCGCGTCGTCCGCCAAGAGCGCCAGCGCCGATGCGGCCGCCAAAGCCATCCGCCACATGATCGTTTCTCCCTGGCATACCATGCGCCTGTTATCGCCTTATTGTTTTGCATAAATTTGCACTCACACTTGGCGCTGTCAAGGCCAGGGAAAGGAGGCCAAATGCACCATATTTCGCAGTTGCGAAATGAACTGTGGAGTCTTTGCAACAATTGACCTGCGCAAGATTTGCATTAGTTTGCCATCCAGACCATCGGCCATAAGGGCAAAAATGTGGCGGTGAGCAGGGAGGGATCGCGATGAATTTTGGACTCAACGGGCGTCGCATTGGGTTGCTGACGACAGTCGCTGGCGGCGTGTTCTTGGCATTGGCGCCAATGAATGCGGCGCGAGCGCAAGACGCATCTACCAATGCCGATGCGGTCAACGAGGAAGGTGACATTATCATCACCGGCTTCCGCGCGAGCTTGCGGAGTTCCACGGAAACCAAGCGTGAAGCCGACGCAATTGTTGAGGTGGTGACGGCGGAAGAAATCGGCCGCCTGCCCGACAACTCGATCGCGGAATCGCTGTCGCGTCTTCCTGGCCTTACGTCGCAGCGCCTGTTCGGACGCAGCCAGAACATCACGGTTCGCGGCTTGGCGCCTGACTTCACGTCCTCGCTGTTGAACGGGCGCGAGCAAGTCAGCGCCGGCGACAATCGCGGCGTCGAGTTTGACCAGTACCCGTCGGAATTGCTGAGTTCGGTGGTTGTGTACAAAACCCCGACGCCCTCGCTGATCGGGCAAGGTCTCGCCGGCACAGTCGATCTCCGCACCGTGCGGCCGCTGTCTTATGACGAGCGCGTGTTCGCGGCGAACGCCCGCTACGAGTGGAACGATCAAGGCGCCCTGGTGAGCGGCGGCGACGACACGGGCTATCGCGCCACGGTGTCCTATATCGACCAAACCGATGATGGCCGGTGGGGCTGGGCGGTTGGCGTCGCCTCCCTGGCGTCTCCGACGCAGGCCAACCGCTTCGAGGCTTGGGGGTACCCAACCACGGGCGCTGGCGACTTCATTATCGGCGGGGCAAAGCCCTATGTGCAATCGAGCTTGCTTGAACGCGACGCCATCATGGGCGTGCTCGAGTTCAGGCCGAGCAACTCTTTCTCGGCGCGCATCGACGCATTCTATTCCGAGTTCAACGAAGAGCAGGACCTGAAGGGCATCGAGTTCCCGCTGTGGTGGTCGTCAGCGACCTTGCAGCCTGGCGCGACCGTAGAGGACGGGCTGGTTGTTGGCGGCACGTTCACCGGCGTCGACGGTGTCGTGCGCAACGACATCCGCACGCGCGACAGTACGGTCGAGGCCATCGGCCTGAACATGTCGTGGGATATCAACGAACTTTGGACGGCGACCGCCGACCTCAGCTATTCGAGCGTCTCGCGCGACGACCTGGATCTCGAAACCTATGCGGGCACCGGCCCCGGCGGCGCTGGCGCCACGGCCACGCTGGACTTCGTCACCGGCAACGGCAGCTACATCTTCGACTCGAGCATCGACTATGCCAACCCGGCGACAATTCTGCTGACCGACCCGCAGGGGTGGGGCCAGTCGGGCTTCATCAAGGAGCCACAGACCGATGACGAATTGCGCGCGCTGCGTCTGACGGCTGAGCGCCGCTTCGAAAGCGGACCAATGAGCTCAATCGAGTTCGGCTTCAATTACAGCGAGCGCACCAAGGACAAGACCAGCATCGAGTCCTTCCTCGACCTGGATTGCGGCGTGAACCCGGTGAATTCTTGCACCGTGCCGATCCCGACGAATCTGTTGACGTCGCCGACCGCTCTCGATTTCCTCGGCATCCCCGGAATGGTGTCGTATGACCCCGTGGCGCTGCTGAATAGCGGCGTCTACATCGTGCGTCCAAATACGAACGCAGATGTCATTTCCAAGACCTGGGGCGTGGAGGAAAATGTCACGGTTGGATACGTCCAACTCAACGTGGACCATGTGATCGGCGGCGTGCCGGTGACAGGCAACGCGGGCATTCAGTTCGTGCAGACCGAACAAAGCTCGACCGGATCCGTGCGCGACACAAGCCCGGCGGGCTTCACGGTTGTCGAGCAAGGCGACGACTATATGGAGATGTTGCCGAGCTTGAATCTGTCGTTCGAGGTTGGGGACAATAGCTTCTTGCGCCTCGGCATCGCGCGCACCCTTGCTCGGGCGCGCATGGACCAGATGCGCGCGAGTTTCGAGGTCAACTACAACCTCGCTCAACTTGCCAATCCCAACCCGACTCCGGGAGCATCTTACTGGGGTGGGAGCGGCGGCAACCCGCTGCTGCGTCCCTGGATCGCCGATTCGGTCGACCTATCCTTTGAGCACTACTTCGACAATTCGGACGGCTATGTATCTTTCGCGGGCTTCTACAAGTACCTGGAAAGCTACATCTACCAGCAGTTCATTCCCTACGACTTCACCGGATTCCCGTCGCATAATGGCGTTGCGGTGCCGGCGTCGTATCAAGGTTTCGCCAACGCGCCGGCCAATGGCAACGGCGGCTACGTCCGTGGCTTGGAGTTCACGGCGAACATTCCGGCGGAGTTGCTCTTCCAACCGCTTGAAGGTTTTGGCGTCGTCGTGAACGCGTCGTTCACCGACAGTGACATCCAACCGCCGGACACGCCCGGAAGCGCGCTGCCAGGTCTTTCAGAGACGGTCGTCAACACGACTATCTACTACGAGAATGGCGGCTTCGAAGCGCGGGTCTCAAACCGTTATCGCTCGGACTTCCTGGGCGAAGTGACCGGCTTCGGCGCCGGCCGTGAGTTGCGCTTCATCAACGGCGAGTCGATCCTCGATGCGCAGGTTGGCTACCGCTTCGGCGGCTCGCTTGAGGGCCTTGGCGTCCTATTCCAGGCCAACAACCTGACCGACGAGGCGTTCTCCGGTTACTTCGGCGGAGACGACCGTCAGGTGCGCGACTACCAGACCTACGGCACCACCTATCTGTTCGGCGTCAGCTACCGACACTAACACTTCCTCCCAACTACAAAGCGCCTCTGTCGATTCACTCGGCAGAGGCGTATTCTTTTTGGGGGAGGCGCTGCATGAACGGTCGCCGCATACGCAAGGTCGTCGTCGTTGGCGGGGGATCCGCAGGCTGGCTCGCCGCGGCCGCGATCGTCAAGCTCTTGGCGGGGATTGTCCGCGTCGAACTCGTGGAGTCCGACGAGATCGGAATCGTCGGCGTCGGCGAGGCCACCATCCCGCAGATTCGCACGTACAATGCCGCGCTCGACCTTGATGAGGACGAGTTCATCCGCGCCACCCAGGCCACCTTCAAGCTCGGCATAGAGTTCCAGAATTGGCGCCGGCTTGGCCACGCTTATTTCCATACGTTTGGCGACAATGGCGTGCCGATCGCGCGCACGCCTTTTCACCACCATTGGCTGCGCGCGCGTAAGAACCCGCGCTTTGCCGACCTCTGGGCCTATAGCCCCAACGCTCAAGCAGCTTTGGCGGGCAAGTTCAGCCGCGCGCCCTTCGAGATGGGGTCGCGCCAAGTCGCGATCGCGTACGCGTTTCACTTTGACGCCGCACTCTACGCGAAGTTTCTGCGCGCCTACGCCGAGCCCCGCGGTGTCGTGCGCACCGAAGGCAAGATCGTCGCCGTTCATCAAAACGCGGAAACGGGCTTTGTGGAGTCGGTGCAGCTTGAAAGCGGCGCGAGGGTCGAGGGCGATCTCTTCATCGATTGCTCAGGGTTTGTCGGCCTGCTGATCGAAGGCGCGCTGAAGACAGGCTACCAGGATTGGCGCCACTGGCTGCCGTGCGACCGCGCCTGGGCCGTGCCGACGTACAACGCGCGCCCCGCGCGCCCCTACACGCAGTCGATCGCTCACAAGTCCGGCTGGCAGTGGCGCATTCCGCTGCAGCACCGCACCGGCAACGGCCATGTGTTCTGCAGTGAACATATCTCGGAAGATGAAGCGCGCGCGGTGCTGCTGGACAACCTGGAGGGTGAAACGCTCGCCGAGCCCCGCCTGATCAAATTCATCACAGGTCGCCGCAACAAATTCTGGAACAAGAATGTCGTCGCCCTTGGCCTCGCCAGCGGTTTTCTCGAACCGCTTGAATCCACGAGCATCCACCTGATCCAGTCTGGCGTGAACCGACTCCTGTCGCTGTTTCCGCACACCGGGATCCATCAGGCCGAGGTGGACGAATACAATCGCCAATGCGGCTTGGAGTTCGAGCGCATCCGCGATTTCATCATCCTGCACTATCACGCCAATGAGCGCATCGATTCGCCGTTTTGGGTGCGCTGCCGCGAGATGAGCGTGCCAGAGGAGCTCACGCGCAAGCTGGCGCTCTTTAACGCCAATGGCGTCATCTATCGCGAGCAGGAGGATTTGTTCGCGGAGGCGAGCTGGTTGCAGGTGATGATCGGGCAGGGCGCCGATCCCCAAGGGCACCACCCGATGGCTGAGCAGTTGAGCGAGGAACAGTTGACGCGGTTTTTGGACGACGTTCGCACGGTCATTGGCAATGCGGTCGCTGCTATGCCCGCGCACGAAGCTTACATCGCGCAGCATTGCGCGGCGGCCAAGGAGTGATCGAGAGCGATCGCGTCTTGATGAACGGCTGTGAAGACAGCGAAAATGAGTGCGCACCGCAAATAATGGCGGCGCGATAGCTTGTATTCATGGCGGCGTCGCTCCAAGTTGAATGCTAGCGGTCGCGCGGTTTGCGCGCTTTGCCGCTTGCGTCAGCAAAGGATTCCTCATGGCGGGGTTCAAATTCACCGCCGGTCAGCACGTGTCTCTGGTGGGCGCGCAATCATTCTCAGCCGGCGCGCCAAGGGGATTTTACCGCATCGTCACGGCGCTGCCCAAAGGCGCCGGTCCGCAGCAATATCGTGTGCGCAGTGACGGCGAGGCGCATGACCGCGTTGTCGACGAAGTGCGGCTGGAGGCGTTGGATCGGTGAAAAGACCCGATCAATTCAAGGCTGCGCCGACGCGTCTGCCCCAGGCGGAGGCGAAGTCCGTGCGTTGCCGTCCAGAGCAGGAACACATACTGCGACGTTTGGGCGAAGCGCTGGTAGTGCAGTGGGATGCGTTGCCTGACGGTATGCAGGATTTGCTGATTGATCAGGCCGCCCTAGTGGAAGGCCGTGAAGACGCGCCGCACGCTACGGCGGACATCGAACGCTTTATCCGGACCGTGCGTGTCGCCGCGCTATCCAAACCGGCGCAAGCGGAGCGCGAGGCTCAGTAAACGCCACGAGCGCCTGAAGCGCGTTGTATCTATGCTATCCGGGGCGCCTCTCAACTAGACGATGGCCTGCCTTGCGTGATTTTCGCATTGGTCCCAAAGATAAATACTAGGTCACACCTCGCTTTGGCCGCAATGCGCACCTATATGGGGATTATCGATCCTCGTCGCGTTACGCTCTGATCCTTCGCGTTAGCGCCGGATTTTCTGCAGTTTCACTCGAATCGACGCCTGCCGTGGAAGGTCCACGCGGGCAATTTTGCATGAAGGAGACGGCGTATGGCTGTCGGTACAGTAAAGTTTTTCAATTCACAAAAGGGCTTTGGTTTCATCTCTCCGGATGGCGGAGCGAAGGACGTGTTCGTTCACATCTCCGCGGTGGAGCGCTCGGGTCTTAGCGGTCTCGCGGAGGGCCAGAAGGTGAGCTTCGACCTCGAGCGCGATCGTCAGGGTCGTGACTCTGCGACGAATCTTAAGGACGCCCGGGCCTGAACGTGGGTCAGCGATGATCTGACCGATCCAAGAAAGTTGGAATGCGTGCATGCGAACGCTGTTCGTCTCTCGTAGTCCGGTGCAGTTCACAGCGGCGACAAGTTTAGGTTTGTCGCCGCTGTTCTAGCGATGCGGTCGCCACGCCGCGTAGTGCGCGATTAGGGCCGTAGAGTAGCGCCACGGTTGGCGCCCAAGCTCTCCCCCGCGGGGGCATGAAAGAAACACATGAGTTCGATTGAAAACGCGATTAAAGGCGCTGGGTTCACGGCCTTTGCCGAGGCGCTTCGCGCAAGCCCGTATGGCGCGGTGCTCGACGGCGGCGGCGCCTATACTCTGTTCGCGCCCACGGACGAGGCGTTCCAGAAATTCTCGACCGTATCGATGGACGTGCTTTTGCGCGGCGATGAGGCGCTGCTCCGCACCGTGATCGGTTATCACTTCGCGGCGGGCAGGGTGATGTCTGCGAGCTTCAAAGGAAGGCGTATCCGCGCTGTCATGTATGCGGGCGGCGATCTTATTATTGATGGCAAGGACGGTCTCCGGGTCAATCGCGCCAACCTGGTGAAGCCAGATGTCATTGCAGGCGCGTGTGTCATTCACGGCATCGATGGCGTGCTTTGGCCACGAGAGCCGGCGGTGTCGCCGTGAAGGGTGTGGTGAAGGCCTATTCGGGCCGCCGGGGAATGGGGCAACTGACGCCTGACGGCGGCGGTCCGGATGTCGATGTATTCGTCAGCGAGGTGGAGCGCGCTGGTTTGATCACGCTTGAGCCCGGTCAACGCGTCAGCTTCGGCATTCAAACCGACCGCATGCGCGAGCGGAGCTTCGCTGTACGGCTGGAATTGCTCTAACCCCCCGCTCACAAGCGACGTCACGGGTTTGTCGAGCGCGCCATGTTTGTGGCATGCTGCATTTATGGTGGTGAGTTATCGAAAGCGCCGGGGGGCGCTGTCGCGTGGCGAGCGTGAGTGGCGCGTCGAGGAAGATGCGCTCGTGACCGAGGGGCCGTCCGGCAGGACGCGGCGTTATCTCTGGCGCGATTTTGCAGGCGTTCGTCTCTATTGTGACCCCGCCAAGGACCGGCCCTGGCGTTTTGTATTCGAGTTGCAGCCCAAGGATCGGCGGCGGATAGTCATCGACAACGCCCACTTTGTCTCGCGCGGGCTCTATGAGGATCGATCCGCGGACTACACGCCCTTCGTACGCGCGGCGGTTTCGCGGCTCGCGAGCACCAAGCCCGGCCTGCGCGTCCTGATTGGCGAAACTCCGAGGCGCTATTTCTTGCTGATCCTGGCGGGTTTGCTGGCCCTGTGCGGCGCCGCTTACGCCATGATCGCGCTGCGCACGCCCCTGGACGCGCTGCCTTTTGCCGGCGTGGTCAAGCTGGCCGTCATGGCGTTGCTTGCGGCGGCGTTTTGGCGGTGGGTCGTGGGCATCGTTCCGCGCGGCGTCCCGGCGGATGCGATCCCCGAGCGGGCTTTACCCGGTTTCGGCGCCTGCGACCGGGGGTGACAAAGGGATCATTCTTGGATATAGACCTCACCTACATCGCTGATGCCTTCGATGAAGGCTCGGCGGCGGACCCCGGGGTCCGCCGCTTTTTTGTTACTTGGGAGCCGGGCCTGAGAGCCACCAATCCTGTCGAAGAGCGCGTTATCGCGCTGATCGAGCCGACCGCCGCCGGCTTGGGCTATCGCATCGTGCGCGTGCGGGTTTCCGGCAATCGGCGCAAACGCCTGCAAATCATGGCCGAGCGCGTGAGCGACGGCCATATGGGCATCGACGATTGCTCGCGGCTATCACGGGCGCTGTCGCCCGTGTTCGACCTCGAAGACCCGATACAGGGCGAATACGACCTGGAGATTTCATCACCCGGCATCGACCGACCGCTGATGCGTATCGAGGATTTCGAACGGTTCATCGGCTATGAGGCCAAACTCGAAACCGCGGCGATGATCGATGGTCGCCGCCGGTGGAAAGGCGTCATCAAGGCGGTGAGCGGCGAAGAAATTACGATCGCCGCCGAGCAGGGAGACGCCACCCTCAAGTTCTCGGCGTTGGCGGACGCGCGCCTCGTTCTGACCGACCGGCTTATCGAAGAAGATTTGAAACGCGCCAAGGCGGCGGAGGCCGCTGAGGCAAATTCCTCTGACGAAGGGAACCCAACATGAGCACCGGCATTTCGGCAAACAGGCTCGAAATCCTTCAAATCGCCGACGCCGTCGCGCGCGAAAAGTCGATCGAGAAAGAGATTGTCATCCAGGCCATGGAGCACGCGCTGCAGAAGGCCGCACGGTCACGTTACGGCGCTGAGCACGACATTCGCGCCACCATTGACCCAAAAACGGGAGAGATGGAGCTCAAGCGCGTCATGACGGTGGTGGACGAAAGCGTCCTCGATCCGGAAACGAGGCCGTTCAATCCATCCACGGACATTATGCTCAATGTGGCGACGAAGACGGACGCCGATGCCCATGTCGGCAAGGAATATGTCGAGCTGCTGCCGCCGATCGAATTTGGACGCGTCGCCGCGCAGACCGCCAAGCAAGTCATCAATCACGAGGTGCGCGAGGCTGAGCGCGAGCGGCAATACAGCGAATACAAGGATCGCGTCGGCGAGATCATCAATGGCGTCGTCAAGCGCGTCGAGTTCTACAACGTGATCGTCGACCTGGGTCGTGCTGAAGGCGTCATCCGCAAGTCCGAGAGCATTCCGCGGGAAAATCTGCGAGTCGGTGACCGTACGCGCGCCTACATTTACGACGTGCGGCGCGAGACCAAGGGGCCGCAAATTTTCCTGTCACGCGCTAAGCCTGAGTTTATGGCGCGCTTGTTCGCGCAGGAAGTGCCCGAGGTCTACGAAGGCGTGATCGAGATCAAAGCGGCGGCGCGAGACCCGGGGTCGCGGGCCAAAATCGCGGTGCTTTCTCATGATTCCAGCATCGATCCCGTAGGCGCCTGCGTCGGCATGCGGGGCGCCCGCGTTCAGGCGGTCGTCGGCGAACTCCAGGGCGAGAAGATCGACATCATTCCGTGGTCGCCCGATCCAGCGACCTTCATCGTCAACGCTCTGCAGCCGGCGGAGGTGTCGAAGGTGGTGCTCGATCCGGAAGAAGCGCGCGTGGAGGTCGTGGTCGCCGAGCCGCAACTGTCGCTCGCGATCGGCCGCCGCGGTCAGAACGTGCGGCTCGCCTCGCAGCTCACGGGCTGGTCCATCGACATCCTGACCGAAGGCGAGGAGTCGGAGCGGCGGCAAAAAGAGTTCGCGGCCCGTACCGAGTTGTTCGTGAAAGCGCTCGAAGTGGACGAGATGTTCGCGCAGCTTCTGGCCTCGGAAGGATTCGAGACGGTCGAGGAAATCGCTTACGTCGATCCGATCGAACTGGCGGCGCTGGAAGGGTTGAACGAGGAAATCGCCGAGGAGCTGCAAGCGCGCGCGCAAGAATATCTTGACAAGCTTGCCGCTGAACTCGAGGCCAAACGAGTGGCGCTGGGCGTCGAGGATGCGGTCAAGAACGTACCGGGGTTGACGGCGCAAATGCTGGTGGCTCTCGGCGAGAAAGGCGTGAAGACGCTCGACGATTTCGCGGGCAGCACCGGCGACGATTTGCGCGGCTGGTTCGAGACGAAGGGCGGCGAACGCGTGCGCGAGCCGGGCCTGCTGGAAGCATTCCAACTGACGCAGGAGCAGGCAGACGCGCTCATTCTAAACGCGCGCATCGCCGCTGGGTGGATCGAAGCGCCGCCCGAGGAAGAAGTCGTTGAAGAAGAAGGAGACGCTGACGATGTCGCCCGCGTCTTCCCAGAACGAACCTGAGGGCCAGCGCCGCGGACGAGAGCGGCGCTGCATCGTCAGTCAGGAGAGCCTTCCCGAAGATTGGCTGATCCGGTTCGCGGTCGCGCCGGATGGCGTGGTGACGCCTGACGTGGCCGCCAAGCTGCCGGGGCGCGGCGCCTGGGTGTGTTCCGATCGCGCCAGCGTTGAGCGCGCCGCGTCGAAGGGGGCGTTTGCTAGAGCTTTCAAAGCTCAGGTTAAGGCCGGCCCCGACCTCGCAGACATGACTGAGCGATTGCTCGCGCGCCGGTGCCTCGACTTCCTGGGGCTTATGAACCGCGCCGGCGCGTTGGCGATTGGCGCCACTCAGGTCGAGGCCGCGATCCGCGCGCGTCCAGTTCTGGTGCTGATCGAGGCCAGCGACGGCGCCGAGGATGGCCGCGAGAAGTTGTTTGGGCTCCACCTGGGGCTTTGGGGTGCGCCGCCGCGCGCGGTTGGCTGCTTTGGTCAGACCGAATTGGGCGTGGCGCTGGGACGCGAACGTGTGATACACGCTTGCGTGCTTCAAGAGCGCTTGGCGTTGGGCTGGGCGGCGGAAATCGGCCGCTTGGCGGGCTTCCGCGCCATCGTTCCAAGCTCTTGGCCCGATTCCTGGCGCTCCAACGGATGGGGACTGGGCGGTGCGGATGCCGGCGAAAGCCAAGTCCGCTGCCGGCAAACGGATTTTTGAGTGGCGCGTGACCGCGATTTTAGGATTGGCGACTCGACTGCATGTCTGATGGCAACGAACAAAAAGAAGCGCCCGCTGGCCGCAAACCGCTGACGCTTAGCCGCACCACCAGCACGGGGACGGTACGGCAGAGCTTTAGCCACGGCCGCACGAAGCAAGTCGCGGTTGAGGTCAAGGAAAAGCGCACGATCAACCGGCCCGGCGCCGCCGCGCCTGCCGCTCCAGGCGCGCCCGGGCCCGGTGTGCCGCCGCCCTTGCGCGCCAAGGCGCCTGCACCGGCCCCGGCTGAGCCCGCGCAGACCAAGTCCGCGCCCAGCGGACGCAGCGGCGGCATCACCGACGATGAAACGCGTCGCCGCGAAGAAGCGGTTCGGCGTGCGATGGCCGAGCGCGAAGCGCGCGAACAGCGTCTGCGCGCCGAGGAAGAACAGCGCCGCGCGCTCGAAGAGGCGCAACGCAAGATGGCGGCCGAGCAGGCCGCCCTTGAAGCGGAAGCCGAAGCGCGACGTCGCGCCGAGGAGGAAGAGTCTGTTGTCGCATCCGCCCCTGAACACCGCGCCCCGACGGCCGCCGCGTCAAGCGCGCCGCGCGCGACTGCGGCGACGCCGCCGCCGCGCGCCGAGACCGGTCTGCTGGATGAGTTGGGTGGACGCATAAAATCCGCGCGCAAGCCGCTGCCGGCCGCGCCGGTGAAACCCGCCAAGAAGGGCGAACCAAAGCGCCGCGAAGGCCGGCTGACGCTGGACATGGTGGAGCGCATCGCCGAGGGCGACGATGATCGCGTTCGCTCGCTGGCGGCCTATCGCCGTGCTCAACAGAAAGAAAAAGAACGGCGCGCCAAAATGCTCGGCGCTGGCGCTGACCGCGAACAGATCAAACGCGAAGTGATCATTCCCGAAACCATCACGGTGCAGGAATTGTCCAACCGTATGGCGGTGCGCGTCGCGGACATCATCAAGTTCATGATGCGCCAGGGCCAGATGGTGAAGCAGGCTGACGAGCTGGACGCCGATACCGCCGAGCTGATCGCCACCGACTTCGGCCACACGGTGAGACGGGTGGCGGAGTCCGACGTTGAAGAGGGCCTCGCGGGAGACGAAGATGCGGCAGAGACGCTCAAGCCGCGCCCGCCGGTTGTTACCGTCATGGGCCACGTCGATCACGGCAAGACATCGCTGCTGGACGCGTTGCGCCAAACCGACGTTGTGTCTGGGGAGGCTGGCGGCATCACCCAACACATCGGCGCCTACCAAGTGCGGTTGACCGACGGCCAACGTGTCACCTTCCTCGATACGCCGGGTCACGCCGCGTTTAGCGCGATGCGCGCCCGCGGCGCGCAGATCACCGATATCGTGGTCTTGGTCGTCGCGGCCGACGACGGCGTCATGCCGCAGACCGTGGAAGCGATTCACCACGCTAAAGCTTCCGGCGCGCCAATCATCGTCGCTATCAACAAGATCGACAAGCCGGACGCCAATCCGACCCGCGTGCTCACCGATCTGCTGCAGCACGAAATCGTCACGGAGCAGCACGGCGGCGACACGCTTGCCGTCGAGGTCTCGGCGCTGAAGAAAACGGGGCTCGACAAACTGGTCGAGACCATCCTGCTGCAATCCGAAGTCATGGATTTGAAGGCAAATCCTGATCGGGCCGCCGAGGCGACGGTGATCGAGTCCAAGCTCGACAAGGGCCGCGGCACGGTCGCGACCGTGCTGATCACCAGAGGGACGCTGAAGCGCGGCGACATCGTTGTTGTCGGCTCGCAGGTCGGTCGGGTTCGCGCCATTTCCAACGAGCGCGGCCAGCAGCTGCAGAGTGCGGGCCCCTCCGAGCCCGTGGAGATCATGGGTCTTGAGGGCGTGCCCGAGCCTGGGGACGTGCTCAATGTCGTCGAGAACGAAAATCGCGCCCGCGAAGTCGCCAATTATCGCGCCCGCGCGAAGAAGCTGAAGCAGACGGCGGGGCCGACGCGCACGGGAACATCGCTCGAAAGCATGATGGCGAAATTCAAGGATTCGACGGCGAAAGAGCTGCCGATCTTGATCAAGGCCGACGTGCAGGGTTCGGCGGAGGCCATTGTCGGCGCGCTGGAGAAGCTTGCGCACGAAGAAGTGCGCGCGCGGGTCGTTCTCTCCGGCGTCGGCGCTATCAACGAATCGGACGTTCAGCTGGCCAAGGGCTCAGGCGCGCCCATCATCGGCTTCAATGTTCGCGCATCGAAGGAAGCGCGCGACCTTGCGGAGCGCGAGGGCGTCGAGGTTCGCTACTACAACATCATTTACGACCTGATCGACGACATCAAAGGCGTGATGTCGGGCATGCTCGCGCCGATCACGCGCGAGACCTTCCTGGGCAATGCCGAGGTGTTGGAGGTGTTCTCGATCTCCAAGGTCGGCAAGGTCGCCGGCTGTCGCGTGACGGACGGCATTGTTCGTAAGGGCGCGAAGGTCCGTATCTTGCGCGACAACGTCGTGATTCAGGAAATGGGGATCCTGACGACGCTGAAGCGCTTCAAGGATGAAGTGAATGAGGTGCTCGCCGGCCAGGAATGCGGGATGAGCTTCGGGCCGTTCCAGGACATTAAGCAAGGCGATGTCATCGAGTGTTTCAGCGTCGAAGTGGTGCAGCGTTCGCTTTGAGGTAGAAAGCCATGCGCATAAGCGTGCTGGGAGCAATCGCGGCGTGCCTTTTGGCGCTCGGCGCCTGCTCACGCGAGGATGAGGGCGGCATTCTTCCGAAACAGCGCCCAACGACCGTCGTCGAGCCGGAGACGCGCGTTGACGCCGTGCCTCAAGAAGAACCTGCGGTGGCGCGCTCGCAGTGGCGCGCGGTCAGCGATCAAGCCCGAGCGGTGACCGGCAATCTGCGTGTGAGTCTTGAGGGGCCCCGGGGCGGGCCGGTCGTATTCGCGTTCGCGAATGGGATCACCGTCCATGCTCAGCCTTACGATGTGACGCCGGCGGATTCGCGTTCGGGCGTCGGAGGGCAGAGCTTCGCGGCTGTTCTCGGCGGTGATCCGCGCGTAGACGCTTACCTCTACCGGGTAAACAGGGAGAACCTGACGCCGCAACGCCAGCCGGAGGGGGGGCTCTGCGGCGCGACTCCGGCGCGGCACTTGGCGGTATCGGAATTTGTCGACAGTAGCGGGCGTTGGGTCTTCAAGATCGCGGCGTTTCGTGGCGCGGCGCGACCGGGTTCCGGCGACAATCCCGAATTGTGCGCCGCTTACGCCTACACAGCGCAGTAAATCATGAAGCGTCATTCCCGTGGTCAACAAAGCGCCGGCGGCGCGTCGCAACGTCAATTGCGGGCGGGCGAGCTGGTGCGCCACGCGCTCGTTGAGATCCTTGCGCGCGAGGAACTTCGCGATGCCGACCTCCATGGAGTCTCGATCACCATAGGCGAGGTGCGCGCCTCTCCCGATCTCAAGCATATGACGGTGTTTGTGTCGGCGCTTGGCCCGGGCGATCCGCGCGTGATCGCACGCGGGCTGACGCGCTGCGCGCCATTTCTGCGCGGTCGGCTCGCGCGCGTCGCGGATTTGCGCTTCACGCCCGAGCTGCACTTTCAACCCGACGTTTCCTACGACGAGGCGCGCCACATCGACGAGCTGCTCGCAAGCCCCGAAGTGGCGCGTGACTTGAAGCACGGGGACGGCGAGCCATGAAAGCGCGTGCTTTTTCCTATGTATCCGCGGCTGTCGCGGCGCTGCTGATCTTACCTGCGCTCGAAGCGCTCTTCTATTTCGTCATATCAGATGCCCCGCAGTCGGTGCGCGGCGGCTTCGAGCCTAGCTACGTCAGCAAATATGTCGGGATTTTCTTCTACACAGCTTCACTGACGATTCTCGTTGTTGCGGCATCGGCCGCTGTCGTTTTGTCGTTGGCTAAGCTCAGCTCGAATTTCAATGCGGCTTTCATTGTGCTGGTCAGCGCGCCGGTTGCGGTGGTGGCTGCCCATGTTGCTTGCCTTGTTCTTGAGCCCGACGATTTTCCGCTGCCAATCGGCATTTGGATCGTGGCTATGATCGGAGGCGTTGTCGCGTCAGGGACGTTTTGCGCGTTCGCGGGAGCGCCGTTATGGACAGCGCCCGCGCGCTCCGAGGGCGCCCGCGCATGAGCCGCCGCAAAAAAGGTGAGGATGTCTCGGGCTGGGTGGTGCTCGACAAGGGCGAGAACATGACCTCCACCCATGCCGTCGCCGCCGTGCGGCGAATATTCAACGCGCAGAAAGCAGGCCATGCTGGAACGCTTGATCCGCTTGCTTCCGGCATTTTGCCGGTGGCGTTGGGAGAGGCCACAAAGACCGTGCCCTGGCTGATGGAGGCGCGGAAGACCTACCTTTTTACCATCAAATGGGGCGCTTCCACCGACACGCAGGACCGGGAGGGCAAGGTTATCGCGACGAGTGCGGCCCGCCCGAGCGCCAAGGCGATCGAAGAGGCGCTGACGGCGTTCGTGGGGGAGATCGATCAGGTGCCGCCCCAGTTCAGCGCGGTCAAGGTGGACGGCGAGCGGGCCTACGACATCGCCCGCTCCGGGGAGGCCGTTACGCTGGAGCCGCGGCGGGTCACCGTCTATGAGGCAGCGCTGGTGAGCGTCGATCCGCCGGACCTGGCCACGTTCAGGGTTCACTCGGGAAAGGGATTTTATATCCGGGCTTTGGTGAGAGACCTTGCCGCCGCGCTCGGAGCGGAGGGGCACGTTTGGAGGCTGCGAAGAACGGCTGTTGGGCCGTTTACCGAGGCTGAGAGCGTCACTCTCGACGCGCTCGAGGATTTGCGCCATAAGGGCGCCGCGTCAGAACGCCTGAAGCCTGTTGAGACCGCGCTGGACGACATCCCGGCGCTGGCCATTAACGGTGAGGACGCGTTCAAGCTCAGACAGGGCCGCCCCATTGTCCTCCTTCCGCATGTGATTGAGGCGCTGAGGCCTAGGTTCCGAGATCGCACAATCGCTGGGCAGGATGCATCCCGCGCGGCGGTCGCCCTCTTTGAGGGCAAGGCGATCGCTTTGGGTGACGTACGGGCTGGGCGTTTCACGCCGACCCGGGTGTTCCATATCGCAAACGATTGAAGGAGTGACGATGTCGGTTTCAGCAGAGCGCAAGGCTGCGCTTATACGCGACAATGCGAAGTCCAAGAACGATACTGGTTCGCCGGAGGTCCAGGTGGCGATTTTGTCCGAGCGGATCTCCAACCTGACCGAGCATTTCAAGACGCACAAGAAGGACAACCACTCGCGCCAAGGCCTCCTCAAAATGGTCTCCCAGCGCCGCCGGTTGCTCGACTTTCTGAAAAACAAGGATGGTGCGCGCTATCAGGCGCTCATCGAAAAGCTCGGCCTGCGCCGCTAGGGTGCTGCCTTCCGGGAGGGACCACCCATCCCCGGATGAACGAAGCGAATTCCGGGGCCCATGAACGCAACGGCCCGCGTAATCTCACGCAAGTCGATGTTCATGGGTCCCGGACTGGCACGCGCCGCACCATCCGGGAAAGGGTGGTACGCGGTCGCGTCCACTCCTTCTCACCCGCACGGGGAGAAGGGCCACACGAAGCGCAACGGAATCCGCTGTTGCGCACGCACGCGCGGCGATCAGGCACGGGGCCTCATCGCCTGGAGTAAGATGATGTTTGATGTGAAATCTGTTTCCCTCGATTGGGCCGGGCGCAAGCTCACGCTCGAAACCGGGCGTGTCGCGCGCCAAGCTGACGGCGCTGTATTCGCGACCTGGGGCGAGACCGCCCTGCTTGCGACGGTCGTGTACGCGAAGGAAGCAAAGCCGGGACAGGATTTCTTCCCGCTCACCGTGAACTACCAAGAGAAGTATTTCGCCTCCGGCCGCATTCCCGGGGGCTTTTTCAAGCGCGAAGGTCGCCCAACGGAGCGTGAGACGCTGCTGTCGCGTCTGATCGACCGCCCCATTCGCCCGCTGTTCGTGGAGGGCTTCAAGAACGAAGTGCAGGTCATCGTCACCGTGCTCTCATGGGACAATGAAAACGAAAGCGATCTGCTGGCGATGGTCGCCGCGAGCGCGGCGCTAACGATTTCCGGCGTGCCGTTCATGGGACCGATCGCCGCCAGCCGGGTCGGTTGGATCGACGGCAAGCCGATGCTGAACCCGACGATCGAGCAAATGAAGACCTCCGATCTCGATCTCGTCGTCGCCGGCACCGCCAACGCGATCATGATGGTGGAATCGGAAGTGAAGGAGCTGACCGAAGCGCAAATGCTCGAATCGCTCTCGTTGGCGCACAAGGGCATGCAGCCGGTGATCGACGCGATCATCGAACTCGCGGAAAAATCCGGCAAGGAGCCGTTTGAGTTCGAGCCCGCCGATCACGCCGAACTAAAGAAGAAGATCGCCGATCTCGTGGGCGCCGAACTCGCCGCCGCTTACAAGGTCACGAAGAAGGACGAGCGCTACGCCGCTGTCGGCGTCGCTCGCGACAAGGCTAAGGGCGTTCTTGTGAAGTCCGATTCGAACGCGGATGGCGTCGACGCCAACGTGTTCAAGGAAGTTTTCAAGGAAGTAGAAAGCGATATCGTCCGCAGCCGCATCGTCAAGGAGAAGGGCCGCATCGACGGCCGTCCGGTCGACAAGGTGCGGCCAATCGAGTCGATGGTGGGTTTCCTGCCGCGCACGCACGGCAGCGCATTGTTCACCCGCGGCGAGACGCAGGCGATCGTGGTCGCCACGCTCGGCACCGCCGAAGACGAGCAATTCATCGACGCGCTCTCGGGCACCACCAAGGAGCGCTTCATGCTCCACTACAATTTCCCTCCTTATAGCGTCGGCGAAACCGGCCGCATGGGCGGGGCCGGGCGCCGTGAGATCGGCCACGGCAAATTGGCTTGGCGGGCGATGAAGGCAGTGCTGCCGAGCGCGGAGCAATTCCCATACACGGTGCGCATCGTCTCGGAGATCACCGAGAGCAATGGCTCGTCCTCGATGGCCACGGTATGCGGCTCGTCCTTGGCGCTGATGGACGCGGGCGTTCCAATCGCGGCGCCGGTCGCGGGCGTCGCCATGGGCCTCATCCTTGAGGATTATGGCTTCGAAGTGCTGACAGACATTCTGGGCGATGAAGATCATCTGGGCGACATGGACTTCAAGGTCGCCGGTACAGAGAAGGGCATCACCTCGCTGCAGATGGACATCAAGGTCGCCGGCATCACCGAGGAGATCATGAAGGTGGCGCTGGAGCGGGCGCACAAGGGCCGCCTGCACATTCTCGGCGAAATGAACAAAGCGCTTGAGCGTCCGCGCGAGAGCGTCGGCGCCAACGCGCCACGCATCGTTCAGATCAACATCCCCGTCGACAAAATTCGCGATGTGATCGGCACCGGCGGCAAGGTGATCCGCGAAATCGTTGAAAAGACCGGCGCCAAGATCAATGTCGAAGACGACGGCACCGTGAAGGTGGCGTCAGCCAATGCGGAATCGATCGAAGCCGCGATCAAGTGGATCAAGGGTCTCACGAGCGAGCCTGAAGTCGGCCAGATCTACGAAGGCAAGGTCGTGAAGGTGATGGAGTTCGGCGCCTTCGTGAACTATTTCGGCGCGAAGGACGGCCTCGTTCACGTTTCGCAATTGGCGCGCGAGCGCGTCGAGAAGCCCAGCGACGTGGTCAAGGAAGGCGACATCGTTAAGGTGAAGCTGCTCGGCTTCGACGATCGCGGCAAGACCAAGCTCTCGATGAAGGTCGTCGATCAGGCCACCGGCGCCGATCTCAGTGCGGAGATGGGCGAGGAGGCCGAGGATCCCGGTCCGCGCCGCGATCGCGGCGATCGTCCCCGTCGCGACCGCGGCGACCGTGACCGCCGCCCGCGGCGCGAAAGCTCGGGCGACTAAGCGCGCAACGGAATGGCAAAGAGAAAGCCCGCCTTCACAAGAGGCGGGCTTTCTTCTTGGCGCAATGCCGCCACACTGAACGTGTGTGCTACAGGCTTGACCACGCTCGCCCTCATCGCCCGCTTCGCCTCGCGCTCGGAAGCGCTGATCGCGCAATCCCTGCTGCGGAGCGAGGGGATCGAAACGCTGATGCCAGAGTTCAACGTGCTGATGGCGGAACTTGACCCGTCCATGATGGAACACGGCTGGCGGCTGATGGGCTCAAGCGGAGACGTGTTCAAGGCGCAGGCGATCCTGCGCGAGGCGAGGGCGGAGGAGCCCTAAGGCTCCACGCCGTCCGGCACGCCGACGACGTGGAAGCCGCCATCGACATGGATGCACTCACCCGCGACGCTCTTACCGAGGTCGCTCAGCAACCACAGCGCACATCCAGCGACGCCTTCCATGGTCGTGTCTTCCTTCAGCAGGCTCCAATCGCGCGCTGTGCTCATCAGCTGCTTGCCGCCTGAAATCCCCGCCATCGCCAGCGTGCGCATCGGCCCGGGCGAGACAGCGTTCACGCGAATGCCCTTCGGCCCCAGGTCGCGCGCGATGTAGCGGGTGGAGGCTTCGAGCGCGGCCTTCGCCACGCCCATCATATTGTAGTTCGGCACGACGCGCTCGGAACCCTGATAGGTTAGCGTGATGATCGAGCCGCCGTCTTTCATCAGCGGCGCGGCGCGCTTGCACGCGTCGACGAACGAGTAGGCTGAAATGTCCATCGACGATTTGAACATTTCCCGCGTCGTGTTCTCAACGAACGAGCCCTTGAGCGCGGATTTGTCCGCGAACGCGATGGCGTGCACGAGGAAGTCGAGCTTTCCCCATTTCGTCGCGATTTCCGCGAACGCGCGATCCATGGAGGCGTCGTCGGTGACATCGGCCGGCACCATGAATGTCACGCCGACGCTCTCCGCCAACGGACGCACGCGCTTCTCAAGCGCTTCGCCTTGATAAGTGAACGCCAGCTCCGCGCCTTGGTAAGCGAGCTGCTTGGCGATGCCCCAGGCAATCGAGTGGTCGTTGGCGACGCCCATCACGAGCCCGCGCTTGCCCTTCATCAAATCGCCCTTGGGCAGCGTCCATTCGTCGGCCATGATTGGTCTCCGATAAAGTCTGTTCGTGTGGTCTTAGGCCGCCACTTTCGTGAACGCCAGCGTCGCATTGGTGCCGCCGAAGCCGAACGAGTTGGAGAGCACGCAATTGATCTCGCGATCCTCGCGCTTGCGCAGGATCGGGAGATCCTCGAAAGCGGGATCGAGTTCCTCGATATGCGCGCTCTCACAGGCAAAACCGTTGTTCATCATCAAGAGCGAGTAAATCGCTTCTTGAGCGCCAGCGGCGCCAAGCGAGTGCCCGGTCAGCGATTTGGTGCTCGAGATCAGCGGCGGCTTCGCCCCGAACACGGCGCGCACGGCTTCCATTTCCTTGAGGTCGCCCACAGGCGTCGATGTGCCGTGCGTATTGAGATAGTCCACCGGACGATCCAAATAGCGCATCGCGATCTTCATGCAGCGCACCGCGCCTTCACCCGATGGAGCGACCATATCGTGGCCGTCGCTGGTGGCGCCGTAGCCCGCGACCTCGCCGTAGATTTTGGCGCCGCGCTTTTTTGCTCGCTGATACTCCTCAAGCACCAAGACGCCGGCGCCGCCCGCGATGACGAATCCATCGCGGTTCTTGTCGTAGGCGCGGGAGGCCTTCTCCGGCGTATCGTTGTACTTGCTGCTCATCGCGCCCATGGCGTCGAACAATACAGACAGCGTCCAGTCCAATTCCTCGCTGCCGCCCGCGAACATCACGTCTTGGCGCCCGTCGCGGATCATTTCGTACGCGTTGCCGATGCAGTGTGCGCTGGTCGCGCAGGCGGAGCTGATCGAATAGTTCACGCCCCTGATTTCGAAGGGCGTCGCCAAGGTGGCGCTTGCGGTGGAGCTCATCGCTTTCGGCACCGCGAACGGACCGACGCGCTTGGCGCCTTTTTCGCGCGCGGTGTCCGCCGCTTGTACAATCGCCGCCGCGGAGGGTCCGCCTGAGCCCATAACGATGCCTGTGCGCTCGTTGGAGACTTCATCGTGTGCGAGGCCGGCGTCGGTTATCGCCTGTTGCATGGCGATGTAGTTCCAGCCCGAGCCCTCTCCCATAAAGCGCATAACGCGCTTGTCGACGACCCCTTCTGGCCGCACTTGAGGTTCGCCATGCACCTGGCAGCGCATGCCTTTCTCGGCATACTCGGGCGCGCTGCGAATGCCGCTCTTTGCTTCTCGCAGGCTGGCCAGCACTTCTTGTGTATTGTTGCCGATCGAGGAAACGATCCCCATTCCGGTGACTACGACGCGGCGCATGGGCGCTCCTATTCCATGGCGGCGAGTTGCTCGGCGCTGAACAACCCGACCTTCAGGTCCTTGGCGCTATAGATAAGCTTATCGTCCGCGAACATCACCCCGTCGCCGACGCAAAGCGCCATCCTGCGCAGGATCACCTTCTTCAAATCGATCTCATAGCGCACGAGCGTCTTGCGCGGCGTCACCTGTCCCCGGAACTCGACCTCGCCGACCCCAAGCGCGCGCCCGCGCCCTGGCGCACCCATCCAGCACATGAAAAAACCGACGAGCTGCCACATGGCGTCCAGGCCAAGGCAGCCTGGCATCACTGGGTCGCCTTTGAAGTGGCAGTCGAAAAACCAAAGGTCTGGCCGGACATCGAGTTCGGCCACGATGCGTCCCTTTCCATGGGCCCCGCCTTCGTCAGTAATGTGGGTGATCCGATCGAACATCAGCATTGGCGGCAGCGGCAATTGGGCGTTGCCGGGGCCGAACATTAGGCCTTCGCCGGACCGGACGAGGTCTTCGTAGGATAGGGAAGAGGGCCGCGTGCTCATGCCGAGCCCTTACAGCTCAGCCTTGAATGCGGCAAGGCTCCAACAAGACGCTAACGGCTCCCGCGACCCCGCGCGGCATCGACGAGGTCGGACAGGCGCTGAATCATCTGGGTCAAGGCCTGCGCGTTCACCGAACGCGGCGGGGCCTGGTCGAGCGCCGCCAGGAGTTCGTCTATCGCCGCCAGACAGTGGCGTGCGAATTCAGATGAACTCGAGTGCTCCGATTGGCTTGGCTCCTTTTGCTGCATTGTCAGCCTCCGCTCTTCGGGTAATTGTTGCCGGCTGTTTTCGTGGCGGAAGGGGGTACACACCCCCGTGCCGCACAACTGGGGGTTGGATGTGAACGCCGCTCAGAGGCTTTGGCAGTTCATCGAACGCTGCGAAGCGACCAACTCGATGGAGGGAGTGGGCGGCGCGTTTATTGCCGAAATGGCTGACCTCGGATTTCCTTACGTTGCGCTATCCTCCCACGTTGACCCTCTCAATCCGCCGCCTGGGGCGGTGATGGTGCTCCGTTACCCAGAGAGCTGGGTGGCGCACTATAGTTCGGAGCAATATCAACAGTTTGATCCCGTGTTCGATTATGCTCGAACGCGTTCGACGCCGTTCTGGTGGAGCGACGCTCGCTTCCAGGCGCGGATCGGCGGCGTTCAGAAACGGGTTCTCGCCGAGGGCGCCGAAGCCGGAATTCGCAATGGGGTCACGATCCCCATTCGCGGCCCTGATGCGTTGCCTGCCTCGTGTTCGCTTGTGGCCGATCGCGACGGCGTCGATCCACAAATGTACACTTTGGTGCATGCGCTAGCCGTGTACGCTCACGAACGGGCGCGCAGAATTTATGCGGCGACGGTTTTGACGTGTGAACCGCGTCTGACAGAACGCGAGCGCGAGTGCCTGATGCTGGTCGCGCGCGGGAAGAGCGACTGGGTCATCAGCTGTCTGCTTGGCACGAGCGAAAAAGCGGTCAACCGTACGATCGAGCGGGCGAAGAAGCGGCTGGGTGTGGCGACGCGAACGCAGGCGATCATCCGTGCGCTGCACTCCGGCGAAATTTCACTGTACGACATCGCTGACTGAGCGTTCGAGCGCTCAAATCCAAGAAACCAAGCTGTCAAGAGAGAAATGACCCCCTTGGCGTGCGCCCGTTAAAGAATACAACTCAAGATTGTATTTTTTGACGAGCCGCTTATGTTGCACTTGGTTACTGCAGACAATCGCGAACTCTACCGCGCTGAGCTGCTTGAAATGCATCGGCAGAGAAAAGCGATTTTTGTCGATGACCTCGGCTGGCCGCTCGAATGCGACGGTGACGTGGAATGCGATGCATTCGACACGCTCGGCGCCCTCTATCTCCTGGCGTTAGAGGAGGGGGAAACGCTGGGCGGGTCCGCCCGCCTCCTCCCGAGCACCCAGCCGCACCTGCTGGGCGCGGTCTTCCCGGAGCTCTGCGAAGAAGGCGTGCCAATCGACGACACGATTTGGGAGGCGACGCGGTTCTGCCCTGCTCCTGGAATCGCTGTCCCTGAACGGCGGCGCGCTCTTCTCGGCAAGATCATTGCCGGCATCCTTGAGGCAGGTCTGTTGTTTGGAATGACGCAGGTGACGTTTGTCGCCAGCGCTGCTCTCAAGCCTTTGGCGTTGGCGGCGGGATGGAGTGTTCGTCCCCTGGGTGCAAGCCGCCGTTACGGCCGCGAGCGCATCTCGGCCTTTGTCGCGGACGTTGACGCCGCAGGGCTTCGGCGAGTCCGGGAACGATACGGTCTTCACGCGCCCCTTCTTCGTTACCTGCCCGCACGCAAGGCGGCATAGAAACCGAGGTTGTTCCCATGATCGATCGTTCACCCGAGACCAGAGAGTCAGGTTTCGAGAATCCGACGGCGAGACTTCTGGCTCAAGAAGGATATGTCGTTGTGAGGGATATTCTCTCTACCCGGGAAGTGGACCGTATAGCGGCGGAGCTCGAACCGCACTTCGCCGCGACACCGCGATGTGTGGGCGATTTCCACGGCTGGAAAACCACGCGAATGGGAGCGGTGCTCGCGAAGTCTACAACATCACGGATTTTGCCGCTGCACGACGCCATCTGGCCAGCAGTGGAGGAAGTGTTGAAGCCAGCTTGCGACTGCGTCCAGATCAATCTGGTCCAGGCGACGCGCGTGCATCCGGGCGAGCGCGCGCAGGTCCCTCATCGCGACGATGAAATGTGGCCGTGGCCCAAACAACAAGGCGCTCCTTGGATGATCAATGTGATGTGGGCTATCGATGATTTTTCGGAGGAGAACGGCGCGACCCGCCTTTGGCCGCGAAGTCATTTGCAGGAACTGGATCGTCAAGTCGCGCCGCAAGGGGCGATTGTGGCTGAGATGCCCCGGGGGTCGGCGTGCGTGTTCATTGGGTCGCTCACGCACGGCGCAGGCGCGAACACGAGTGTTGGCGATCGAACCGGCATTATCGTGTCGTACTGTCTGGGGTGGTTGAAGACCTACGAAAACCAGTATTTGACCTATCCGCCCGCCATTGCGCGCGACTTTGACCCAGAGCTTCAGCGGTTGGTCGGGTATCAAATGCATCGTCCAAATCTCGGGAGCTGGAACGGCCAGGATCCGAGCGTGTTGCTCGGCGAACATGATGCTCACCCAGCGTTCAAGGACGCGCTGCCGCCGGCGATCGCAGCCGAGCTGCGGAGCTATTACGCAAGCGCCTAGTTGGTCTCCCGGTCTTGGACACGCGCTCTGCGTGGTCTAAGCATGCAGAGCCATGCCGTCCAAGTCGCTCAAAGTCATCGTCACACGTCGCCTGCCGGACCCCGTCGAGACGCGGCTTCGAGAGCTGTTTGACGCCGAGCTTAACGTAGAGGATAAGCCGTTTACAGCGGATCAGCTGGCTGATGCGGTTGCGCGCGCGGATGTGCTGGTGCCGACGGTGACGGATAGGGTGGACGGCCGCATCCTCTCGCGAGCCGGCGACCAACTTCGGCTCATCGCCCAGTTCGGCGCCGGCGTCGACAATATCGATGTCGCCACCGCAGTGCAGCGCGGGATTACCGTCACCAATACGCCGGGCGTCCTCACCGAGGATACCGCCGACATGACCATGGCGTTGATCTTAGCTGTGCCGCGGCGCCTCATCGAGGGCGTCAAGATCATCGAACAAGATAAGTTCCTGGGCTGGTCGCCAACCTGGATGATGGGGCGGCGCATTACCGGCAAAAGACTTGGCATCATCGGCATGGGCCGCATCGGGCAGGCGGTCGCGCGCCGCGCCAAGGCTTTCGGCCTGCAAATTCACTATCATAATCGCCGCAAGGCTGCGGCGCATGTCGAGCAGGAGCTTGAAGCGACGTATTGGGACAGTTTGGATCAGATGCTCTCGCGCATGGACATCGTTTCCGTGAACTGTCCGCACACGCCTGCCACCTATCACCTGTTGTCGGCGCGACGCTTGGCGTTGCTGAAACCCCATGCCTACGTCGTCAACACGGCGCGTGGCGAAGTAATCGACGAAGGCGCGTTGGCGCGCATGCTTGAGAAGGGCGAACTCGCGGGGGCCGGCCTCGACGTGTTTGAACACGAACCTGCGATCAACCCAAAACTGAAGAAGCTTCCGAACGTCGTGCTGTTGCCGCACATGGGGTCAGGAACAATCGAAGGCCGGATCGACATGGGTGAGAAGGTGATCGTCAACATCAAGACGTTCGCCGATGGCCACAAACCGCCGGACCGCGTCATTCCCGCGATGCTTTGAACAAAAAACCGCCGACCCTGTCACGGAGCCGGCGGTTTTCTTTGTGTCAGGTTGCGCCGCCTATTGGTTCGGCTGAACCGGGTTCGGTTGTTCATGACCGGTGACGGCGATGCCGCGACCGAGCTTCGAGTTCCACATGCCATAGATGAAATAGACCACGATGCCGCCAGCCAGGTACCAGCCGAAGAACTGGCGCATGTGTTCGTTCGCCATGAGCGACATGAACAGAACAAAGCACATGATCGCGCCCATCGCCGCGATGAGGATCGCGAGCCAGCCTGGCATCTTGAACGGCCGGTTCAAGTTTGGCCGCGCGAAGCGCAGGTAGATCACAGTGATGCAGATCAAACCGAACGCCACCAGCGTGCCAACGTTGGTGATGTCGCCCAGGAAGTCGAGCCCCTTAAGACCCGCGAAGCCGGCGGCGACAGCGCCGACAAGCAGCGTGTTGACCACCGGTGTTTGCGTTTTCTTGTTCACGCTGGCGAACACCGAGGGCAGCAGGCCGTCACGCGCCATCGTGTAGAAGATGCGTGTCTGTCCGTAGAGCAACACAAGCATCACCGACGAGAGTCCGGCTACCGCTCCGAGTTTTACCAGGAGAGCGAACCACGGAAGGCCAATGGCGTTGACCGCCATGGCGATCGGCGCCGGATCGTTCAACTCGGTGTAGGGGACGATGCCGACCAGCACGGCGCAGGTGGCGATATAGAGAACGGTGCAGATCGCCAGCGACCCGAGGATGCCGATGGGCATGTCGCGCGCCGGATTTTTTGACTCGGCGCCGGCGGTCGAAACGGCTTCAAAGCCGATATAGGCGAAGAAAATGACGGCTGCGCCCTGGATGAGGCCGCCGATGCCATACTTGCCGTTGTTCTGGCCGGTGATGACGTCGCCGAGGGCGCCGGTGATTTGCGCCCACAAAGACATCCCTTCGGGCAGCGCTGGTTCGCGTGGCGGGACCAGTGGGCTCCAAAGTTCGGGGCGCACATAGGCTGCGCCGATGACGATGAACGCCACGACAACGGTGACCTTGATGGCCACGACGATGTTGTTGACCGTCGCCGACTCGGAGATGCCTACCGACAGCAGGATGGTGACGGCGATGACGCCGATGAGCGCGGGAAGATTGACGATGCCTGCAACTTCAGCCCCGGTCACCGGATCGGTCGCCATTACACCAGGCGCGGCAGTGAGCGCCGCCGGTATGTTGACCCCAAAGTCATGCAGCAAGCTGACTACATAACCTGACCAACCGACCGCGACAGTGGAGGCGGCGACGCCATACTCCAACAGCAATAACAGGCCCATGATCCAGGCTACGAATTCGCCCATGGAGGCGTAGGAGTAGGAATAGGCCGATCCAGACACAGGGATCGCCGCCGCAAGCTCGGAATAGGCAAGCGCCACGAACGCGCACAGGAGCCCGGTGATCACGAAAGAAATCATGATGCCCGGACCCGCGAAGTTCGCCGCCGCGCGCCCGGTGAGCACGAAGATGCCGGTGCCGATGATGCAGCCGATACCGAGCAAAACGAGATTCAGCGCGCCGAGGGATTTTTTCAGCTCTCCACCGGCGTGTTCGGCATGCATCTGCTCGACGCTTTTGCGCTTGAACAAGCGGAGCAGCGGCGGCGTGGGCCGAAGCCCGCTTGTGTTGTTTGCGGTTGTCACGATCGATCCCCTCCCTGGGACAAAGTGGCCGCGAAGCTAAACGAGCGGTTAGGCGCCCACAAGCGCCGGAGGTCGCATTTAACCAGCGGCGAGAGTTTCGGGCACGGTCCAACCCCGCCGAGCGCACGCGGCGAGCACGCAATTGCGCAATAGGCAGGCGATCGTCATGGGTCCCACCCCGCCGGGCACGGGCGTGACCGCCGCCGCCACAGCGCAGGCCTCCTCAAAGGCGACATCGCCGACGAGCTTCGTCTTGCCAGGGCCCTTTTCCGGCGCGGGCACGCGATTGATGCCGACGTCGATGACGATGGCGCCGGGGCGAATCCAGTCGCCGCGCACCATTTCCGGACGACCGACCGCCGCCACAAGAATGTCCGCGCCTCGGCACACCATGCGGAGGTCGCGCGTACGTGAGTGCGCCAGCGTTACTGTCGCGTTCTGTTCCAGAAACAGCAGCGCGGCGGGTTTGCCCACAAGAATCGAGCGTCCGATAACGACGACGTTCGCACCTGCGAGATCGGGGCGTTCGGACTTCGCCAGGATAACGCAGCCCGCTGGGGTGCAAGGGCGGAGGCCCGGCTTGCCCAACACCAATTTCCCGGCGCTGGCTTCCGTGAGGCCGTCCACGTCTTTGAGGGGATCGAGCGCCGCCAGGACGCGCGCTTCGCTGATGTGCTTTGGCAGCGGCAGCTGCACGAGGATGCCGTCGATCTCTGGATCCGCTGAAAGTTCTGCCACATTTTGAATGAGGTCGTCTTCCGCAGTTTGGGCGGGTAGGCGCACCTCAACCGAGCGCATGCCAATTTCGGCGGTTTGCTTGATCTTGGAGGCCACGTAAACTTGGCTTGCCGGATCGTCGCCGACCAGCACCACCGCGAGCGCCGGTTGCGCGGGCAGCAATTTGACCGCCTCGGCGGCTTCCGCGCGCAGCCGCGCGGCAATGGCTTTGCCGTCAATAATGCGCGCGGTCATGGGGTGTCCTCATATTTCCTGATGAACGCGACAAGGTCAGCGTCTCCAACGCCCTCGATCTCCAACGTTTTCATCCGCGCAGCGGCGCCCCGCGCGACGCTCACTCTTCCCTTCGCGATCCCAAGCGCCTTTGCAACCAGCGCTTCGAGCGCTGCGTTGGCCTTGCCGCCCTCGGGCGCCGCGCGTACGCGCGCCTTCAGGTAGGGCTTGCCTTCGGAATCGCGTGCAACGCCGTCGATGCGGTCCGCGCCGCCGGAGGGCGTCAGCCGTACCTGCAACTTCGCGCTCAGAAGAAGCCGCCCCGGCCAAGCAGCAATCGTTCGAGCCACCACGTGACCTCTACCTGGAGCAGGTACAGGAGAAGCAGCAGAATGAGCACCGAAAGGTCAACGCCGGCGATGGGCGGTATGATGCGCCGGAGCGGCCTCAGGATCGGGTCGCTGAGCCGGCGTGTGAACTCCCAGACCGAAGCGACGAACTGGTTGCGCCGGCTGACCACATCGAATGCATAAAGCCAGGAAATCACGACGTAGACGATCAAGACGACCTGAACGAGGCCGAGGATGGCGCGGATCAGCTCGAAAAGAATGTGAATCATGGCGAGCCTGTAGCCCGGACGCGCTGGATTCGTCCAGCGAACCCCGCCCACGACCCGTTGACGCTCCGTTCCTGACGGGACTATACCCCGCGCTCCCGGTTCACGCCGATAAGGGCCCGTAGCTCAGCTGGGAGAGCGCCGCGTTCGCAATGCGGAGGTCAGGAGTTCGATCCTCCTCGGGTCCACCAGGCTTGGTTCCGCTGCAAGCTTGCTCAAGCCCAGGCTCACACTTTAGCGTGCGTCCAAAGGAGTTCGCATGCGCAGAGCCGCTATCGTCACCCCCTTACGAACCGCGGTTGGCAAGTTCCAGGGCGCGCTCGCTGGTTTGTCCGCGGGCGAACTGGGCGCGGTCGTTCTCCGAGCGCTGGTGACGCGCAGCGGAATCGATCCCGAGCGGATCGATGATGTCATCTTTGCGCAGGGCTACGCCAACGGCGAAGCGCCATGTGTCGCGCGCTGGTCGCTGCTCGCGGCGGATCTCCCGATCACGATCCCGGGTTACCAGCTCGACCGGCGCTGCGGCAGCGGCCTGCAGGCTGTCATCGATGCGGCGATGATGGTGCAAACAGGGGCCGCTGATGTGGTCATCGCGGGCGGCGTCGAGAGCATGAGCAATGTCGAGTACTACTCAACGGCAATGCGTGGCGGCGCGCGCGCAGGCGACGCGGTCATGTACGATCGGCTGTCGCGTGGCCGCGTCATGTCTCAGCCCATAGCGCGCTTCGGCGTTATCAGCGGCATGATCGAGACCGCCGAAAATCTCGCCAAGGACTACGCGATCACGCGCGAGCAAGCAGACGCCTACGCAGTGATGAGCCACAAACGCGCTGCGAGCGCCTGGGCGGAGGGCAAGTTCAGCGATGAACTCGTGCCCGTGCCAGTGCCGCAAAAGCGCGGCGATCCGGTATTGTTCGCCAAGGATGAAGGCTTTCGCTCTGATGCGTCAATGGAAACGCTCGGCGCGCTCAAACCGATCGAGAAAGGCGGCGTCGTGACGGCGGGCAATGCCAGCCAGCAGAATGACGCGGCAGCGGCGTGCCTCGTTGTCGCGGAGGACAAGCTTGACGAACTGAATCTTGAACCCTTGGCGTGGTTTCACTCATGGGCGGCGGCGGGTTGCGATCCTTCGCGGATGGGCATCGGCCCGGTTCCGGCGGTCGCGCGTCTGTTCAAGCGCTCGGGCCTAGACTGGAATGACATCGATCTGGTCGAGCTGAATGAAGCCTTCGCCCCGCAGGTGTTGGCTGTGTTGAAGGGCTGGAATTGGGACGATCGCGACAAGCTCAATGTCAACGGCTCGGGCATTTCGCTGGGCCATCCGATCGGCGCGACAGGCGGGCGCATTCTCGCCAACCTCGTGCGCGAGCTGCATCGACGCAAGGGCCGTTTTGGGCTTGAGACGATGTGCATTGGCGGAGGGCAAGGGCTGGCTGCGGTTTTCGAGCGCGCCTGACCTCTACCATTGCCTGACGCGACCAACGTCGACGTGAACAAAGCCAGGGTCGGGATAATAGCCCACGCCGCCCAGCGCGAGTGACAACGCCGCGCGCCTGATGTCCTCGGTAGAAACGCCTTCGATCGCTATGTCGATCGCCATGCCTTGCATGTGGAGGCTGCGCGGGGCCACGCCCGAGCTAGCGGCCGAGAGTGAGGCGTTTGTTTGAGGCGAGCGATAACCCGAGATGACCTGAAAGGGTCCGGGCGTTTCAAGGCGGAGGTTTAGGGCGTGCAGAAGATCAAGGAGGCGCACGTCCATTGTATGCACTTCCCCTGTTCGGTGATCGCGCAACACGCGATCAACCGCAGCGAGCGCATCCGCCGCATAGGCGCCATTTTGCCAATACTCAATGCTGAGCCTCTCGCCAGTGTGTAGACTATGAAATTCGAGCGCGCGTATGGATGCATACGCGCGGGATGGGGCGAGGGCGTTGGCGCAAAAGCCGAGGCCAAGCAGGAGCGCTGATCGACGTGGCAGCATCGAATTCAGAATACGCCACATGCAAGCAAGCTCCAAGGCGCTTGATGCAGCATGGCGGCGTGGCGGTCGCCCTCGCCCTCGCCGCCTGCTCCGGAGGCGGTCGCCAGCCCGTGCCCGAGATCGTCCCGATCTCGCCGGCCCGACTGTGGAGCGCGGAAGCGTTGTCGGATTTACGCTCCGCCGCACGCGGCATGCCGGCGCACGGCTTGCCCGAGGAGCGCGCGGCGATTGAGGAACTGGAGCGTTTGGAGCCGCTCTCGCTGCGAGAAGAGGGAGCTGCGGCGGATGTGGACGAGAAGGCCACTGCGCTGTTCGATCGGCTTGCGCTGGCCTTGGCGACCGGTGCGGTTGATCCCGCGGCGGTCGACCCGGAATGGTCGATCCCGCGCGCTTCGCCGCCGGATCTGACGGCGTTGCGCCAATCCGTGTTTACAGGTGCGCGGCCGTCGGCGCTTCTGAACGGCCTTTCGCCGGCAAACGCGGACTACGCAGCGTTGGTTTCGGAACTCGCGCGCTTGCAGGCCGGCGGAGAGAGCTCCGGCCAGCGCCGGGGGGACCAGGTGCGCGTCAACCTTGAACGCTGGCGGTGGTTGCCGCGCGGGTTGCCGGCAAGGCGCGTTGAAGTGATCGTGCCGTTCTTCGAACTGCGGTTTCGCCACGATGGCGACGTGACGACGCGGCGGGTCATTGTCGGCGCCCGTAGAACGCCGACTCCTACGTTTTCGGCCGCTGTCGAGAGCGTGACGCTCAATCCGACCTGGACGCCGCCAACGAGCATCGCGAGCGCGGAGCTGTTGCCCAGGTTTCGTCGCGACCCTGGCGCCGCGGCGCGCGAAGGCTTCGAAGTGCTTGACCACAGAGGTTTAGCCATTGACCCATCGACTGTGGACTGGACGGCGCGGCCATTTCCTTATGTTCTGCGCCAGCGGCCGGGCGCAGGAAACGCGTTGGGGCGCGTGCGCTTCAATATGCCGAACGCCTATGCGGTTTATCTCCATGACACGCCGAGCCGCGGCTTGTTCCAACGATCTGATCGCGCGCTGAGCCACGGATGTATTCGCGTCGCCGATCCTGTTGATCTCGCGGCGGACATTGGACTTGATCGTGCAACGTTAGAGCAGGTGATTGAAGGCGGCGAAACGCGGACCGAACCGCTTCTGGAGCCCCTTCCGATATTCGTGCTGTATTTCTCCGCCGTCAGCGATGACGCTGGCGCGGTGCGTTACGCTGAAGACATCTACGGGCGTGATGAGGCCGTTCTACGCGCGCTGCAACGCCCGCAGGAGCCTGGAGCGCGCGCTGGGCGGCTCAGTGAAGCGACCCCGTTCGCGCGTTGTGCTTCGGACTCAACACCAAGGCGCTAGAGTAAGATCACTCCGGCGCGTTCGGGCCGAAAATTCGCATCTAGGCGTCGAGCAGCACCTCGAAACCACCGAAGATCATGCGCTTGCCGTCGAAGGGCATGGAGGCGGGGTCCATGTCCATGCGCGGGTCCTGCATGACTTTGGCCATGCCGGCGTCCCGCGTGGCTTTGTCTGGCCACACGATCCATGAAAAAACGACGTTCTCGTCCTCTGCGCATTGCACCGCCATGAAGAAGTCGGTTTGCTTTCCTCTTGGCACGTCATCGCCCCAAGTTTCGACCACCTTCAGCGCGCCGTGTTCCTTGAAGACGGGCGCGGCTATCCGCGCTACTTCGAGGTAGCTCTCGCGGTTCGTCTTCCGCACCGGGATTACATAGCCATCGACGTACATATTCGTTTCTCCCTATCCGTTGAACGCCGCTTCGAGCGCAGCGATGTCGATTTTGCGCATGCCCATGAGTTTCTCCCACATGCGCCCCTGCGCGGCGGCATCCCTCGAACTCATCCAGGCGCTGATCTGCGCGGGAATGATCTGCCACGACAACCCGAAACGATCCTTACACCAACCGCACATGCTTTCGGCGCCGCCGTCGGCTACGAGCGCGTTCCAGATACGGTCGAGCTCGGCCTGTGTCTCGCACGAAACCACCAGCGATACTGCTTCGGAAAGCGGAAACATCGGCCCGCCGTTGAGCGCGCTGAAGGCGACGCCCTCCAGTTCGAACCGCACCAGCATCGCGAGCCCTTCGGGCATGCGTTGACCGGGGCCGTAGCGGTTGACTTCAACGATGCGCGAATTCGGAAATAGCGACGCGTAGAAGGTCGCTGCGTCCTCGGCCTTGTCGTCGAACCAAATACACGTGGAAACGCGTTGCGGTTTGCTCATGCTATGCCCCCTTGGAAAATTCAGCTGAGCTTCAGATTTTTGGCGATCTCGCGGTTTTCCGCGCTCGGCTCGTTGATCGCCCAATCGACGCCGAACGGGTCGCGCAACTGGCCGTAACGGTCGCCCCAAAACTGCCTCGCGAATGGCGTCACAATTTCGCACCCAGCCTCCACGGCGCGGTTCCACCAAAGGTCGCCATCGTCAACGACGAGCTGCATAGTGAAGCCGTGTCCGCCTTTGGCGGCGGGCTGACCCATTTCCGGAAACGCGTCCGACAGCATTAACACGCCGCCGTTGATGACAAGGCTCGCGTTGGCGACCCTGCTCGTCCCCGGCATCAGCGCCACATCACCGTGCATCAGCGCGCTGAAAGCTCTGCGGTAGAAGGCGATGGCGTCGCTGGCGCCGTCGATCGCGAGGTATGGGATCACGCCCTGCATCAGGCGCTTGTTCACGGTGCTCATCTCGTACTCCATTGATGCGAACGGGGCGGCTCGGCATCCTCCCCCTGAGCGGCGCTCATCCCGCGCTCTCGTGCTCGACCAGCGCGGTGAGCTGCGCCAGCGAATCTTGCCAGCCGTGGTAACAGGCGTCCGGCGGGATAATGTCTGGCACGCCGGCTTGTTCGATATGGAGTTCAGTGCCGACCGCGACTTGTTTGAACGTGATGGTGACGACCATCTCGCCGGCGAGGTTCGGATCGTCGAAGACATCGGTATGGACGATGCGCGCGTGCGGTTCGAGCTCGATGTACCTTGCGGTGAAGGCATGCGCGCCGCCCGTGTCGAAGGCCGTGAAGCTCATTCGGTAGCCGCCGCCAACTTTGGCGTCGAAGGTGTGCATCTTGGCGGTGAAGCCATGCGGCGGGAGCCACTTACAGAGAGCGTCCGCGTCGGTGAAAGCGCGATAAACACGCTCGGGCGGCGCCCGCAGGACACGATGCAGGCGAATGGTGTTGGGCATAGTGTCACTCTCCCTTGGCAAACAGAAGCTGCACGTAGCGCTTGAGATGCGCGGCCATCGCGCGCGCCACCTCCGGACCGCCTTGCGCTTTGGCGAGGATGAACGCGCCTTGCAGCACCGCCTGTGTATGCAGCGCTAGGCTTTTCGCGGTCCAATCGCCTTCGATGCAGTGGCGCGCGCGCGCGGCCTCAATGTCGGCCTCTAGCGTCGCTGCGTGGCCAAAGATGCTCGCTGCGCAAGCCGCACGAATCTCATCGTTGGCGGCGAAGGCCTCCTGAACCAGCGTGCCGGCGAAGCAAGTAAACGCCGCAGGCGCGCCTTCGATGAGCGCCGCGCGGAAATCGATATAGGCAAGCACGCGATCCAGCGGATCAGCATGATCATGGTACGGCGCCGCTGCGAAAAGTGCGCCGGTCACCTCCGACCAATGGCGTGCGGCAGCGACAGCGAGTTCGTCCTTACTTTTGAAGTGATGAAAGAACGCGCCCTTGGTGACGCCGGCGGCCCGGCAGAGTTCATCGACGGACGTCGCCGCGTAGCCCTGGGCCCGCACCAGCGCCAGCGCGGCGTCAAGCAAGCGCTCTCGCGCGCGTGTTTGAGAGGGGGAGGGGGCCGCAGCCATAGGCAAGCATACCGACCAGTTGGTATGCGTCAAGAACTAGAGTGTTCTGGAAATGTAGCCTCCCGTTGTGTGAGGGTGCCGGATGCCCGTCAAAGCCGCTCGTGCCCGCGCTCTTGCCCTTTCGCTCGATGCAGCGTCCGAAGCGCCGCACTTTGATCGCGCGGCGTTTCGTACGCCCCGAAAGATTTTCGCGACGCTGGCGAACAGCGGCGAAGACATCAATTTGATGTTCGACGGAGCGACACAAGAATTCTACTGCGAGCAGGCGCCTGCGGTATTTGCGCCTGTACTAGGCGGGTGGGGCCGCATGGGCGCGACGCGGTGCGATTTGAAGGCGGCCGATGAGGCGACGTTGTTCGCGGCCTTGAAGGCGGCCCATGCGCTCGCCGCGCCTAAACCAAAGTCACGCAAGAGCGTGAAGACGCGCCCTCGCTAGCCGCGACGCTTGAACCCGGTGAGCGCTTCGCAAGCCCAACGCGCGGCGGTCAACGCGGAAATGCTGGCGACATCCAGCGAAGGGTCAAACTCGGTGAGATCGATGCTGCGTACCTTGGGATGTGCGCAAATGAGGCGCGTCGCTGCGAAGAAATAGTTCGGGCTGATGCCGCCTGGCCGAGCGCCGGGGGCGCCCGGCATGCAGGCCCGCTCGATAACGTCAATGTCGAAGTCGACGTGGATTACGTCGCAGCGCTCGGCGAGCATGCAAAGCGCTTCTTCAACGGGATGGGTTCCGCCCGCATCCCAATGGTCGCAACACTGCACGTGAATGCCCGCTGCCTTGGCCTTGTCGTGCGCCTTCTTGGTGTTGGCGAAGGGGAGGAGCCCAATCTGTGCAATGTGCTTGCCGGGCAGGCCGTCTTCCAACAGCGCTTGGATGGGATTCCCGTTGGTCAACCCGCAATCTGTGTCGCGCAAATCGAAATGCGCATCGAGCGTCAGCAGCCCAACCCGCTGCAGCGTCGTATCGAGCGCATGCACGCATGGTCTTGTGATGGCGTTGTTGCCGCCGAGCACCATGGTGAGCCGATGCGCCTTCGTCAGCGGCGCGATGCACGCCACCAGGGGCGCTAGGGCGCTTGCGGGCTCGCAGTCGGCGATGTCGGCGTCACCGGCGTCGAACACGCGCAGCGTGGAGAGGTCGGTCTGCGTTTCCAGGTCATAGACGCTCATTCGCCTCATAGCCGCGCGCACGACCTCGGGCGCGAGATCGCAGCGCCCAGGGGTTATTGAGCCAAGGCCCAATGGCGCGCCGATCAGCGCGATGGGCGCCGCCGCGTCGTCGGTCAGCAAATCAGCGGCGGAAAACCAGGAGCGGCAATCTGAGTCGGCGGTCATGTCCGGATCATTGGCGCGGCGGGGCGGCGCAGTCTATAGAGCGCCCATGTGGGACACGCTTTGGGTTGATGCGAACCTCGCAACGATGCGCGAAGGCGGCGCGCCATACGGCGAAATTCGGCGCGGCGCGCTGGCCGCGAAGGACGGCAGGATCGCCTGGATCGGATTTGCCGCCGATCTTCCCGGCCACGCCGTCGATCTCGCCCGCGATGTTCGACGCTGCGACAACGCTTGGATCACGCCCGGCTTGGTCGACTGCCACACGCACTTGGTTTTTGGCGGCGATCGCGCGCGTGAGTTCGACCTGCGTCTGCAAGGGGCGAGCTATGAGGACATCGCCCGCGCGGGCGGCGGCATCGTTTCAACCGTCGCCGCGACGCGTGCGGCGTCCAAAGAAGAGCTGATTGAGAGCGCTGCAAGGCGCTTGGCTGGGTTGACGCGCGAAGGCGTCACGACAGTAGAAATCAAGTCCGGTTACGGGCTAGATCTTGCGACCGAGATCAAGATGCTGGAGGCGGCGGGTGAGTTGGCGCGGCGCGGCGACGTCCGCGTAAAACGCACCTTTCTCAGCCTTCACGCGTTGCCGCCCGAGTTCAAGGATGACCGCGCCGCTTACGTTGCGCTCGTGGCCGATGTCATGATCCCAGCAATCGCCGCGCAAGGCTTGGCGGATTCCGTCGATGCATTCTGCGAGACGATTGGCTTCACGGCGGAGGAGGTGGACTACGTTTTCTCCGCCGCCCGCGCCAATGGCCTCGCTGTGAAGCTGCACGCTGAACAGCTCAGCAACCAGCACGGCGCGGCGCTCGCCGCGCGGCACGAAGCGCTGAGCGCCGATCATTTGGAGTATCTCGACGAGGCTGGAGTGGTCGCGATGGCGGCGGCGGGTACGGTCGCAGTACTGTTGCCCGGCGCTTTCTACTTCCTGCGTGAAAAGCAGCTCCCGCCGATCGCGGCGTTGCGCGGGGCCGGCGTGAGCGTGGCCGTCGCGACCGACTGCAATCCTGGCACCTCGCCGCTAACCTCGCCGCTTTTGGCCATGAACATGGCCTGCATGCACTTCCGGCTCACGCCAGAGGAGGCGCTGGCGGGTGTGACCCGCGAAGGCGCGCGCGCGCTGGGTCTTGGAGACGAAATCGGCACGCTGGAGGTCGGAAAAGCCGCCGATCTCGCGATCTGGGACGTGCAAGCGCCCGCCGAACTCAGCTATTGGCTCGGCGCGCCGTTGTTGCGGGAGCGGGTGTTCGGGGGGCGGGTTGTTTCCACGTTTGACCAAAATACGCCTTCGTCATTCGGGGCCCATCGCTTCACGATGTCCCGAAATGGTGGGTAGCTGACTGTGTTCCGGAGTTTTTGATGAATCCCCGCCACGACGCCTCACGCGTTATTCGTGCACCACGAGGGCCAGAGATCAGCTGCAAATCGTGGCTCACGGAAGCCGCGCTGCGGATGTTGATGAACAATCTCGACCCGGAGGTCGCTGAGCACCCGGAGGAGCTTGTCGTGTACGGCGGCATCGGCCGCGCCGCGCGCGACTGGAAGAGCTACGACAAGGTCGTCGAAACGCTGCGCCGTCTTGAAGACGACGAAACGCTGCTGATCCAGTCGGGAAAACCGGTCGGCGTTTTTAAGACGCATTCGGACGCACCGCGTGTCTTGCTCGCCAACTCTAATCTGGTGCCGAAGTGGGCCACGTGGCGGCACTTTGACGAACTCGATCGCAAAGGCCTCATGATGTATGGCCAGATGACGGCCGGTTCGTGGATCTATATCGGCACCCAAGGGATTGTGCAGGGCACGTACGAGACCTTTGCTGAAATGGGGCGCAAGCACTTCGGCGGCGACTGGAAGGGAAAGTGGATTCTCACGGCCGGTCTGGGAGGCATGGGCGGCGCGCAGCCGTTGGCCGCGGTCATGGCCGGCGCGTGCTGCCTTGCGATCGAATGCCAAAGCGACCGTATCGATAAGCGTCTGCAAACACGCTACCTCGACAAGCGCGCTGAAACGCTGGACCAGGCGCTCGCCATGATCAGCGATGCGTGCGCCAAGGGCGAGGTGATCTCGGTTGGTCTGCTCGGCAATGCCGCTGAGTTGCTCCCAGAGATGGTCAAGCGCGGCGTTCGCCCCGATGCCGTGACGGACCAAACCTCCGCGCACGACCCGGTGAACGGCTACCTGCCTGCCGGCTGGGGCGTTGACCGCTGGGTGAAAACGCGAGCGCAGAATCCGGACATTGTCGCAGAGGCGGCGCGCGCGTCCATGGCGGTGCATGTGCGCGCGATGTTGGAGTGGCACAAGCAAGGCGTGCCGGTTGTCGACTACGGCAACAACATTCGTCAGGTGGCGAAGGATGAAGGCGTCGTCGACGCTTTCGCGTACCCGGGATTTGTACCGGCCTACGTGCGTCCATTGTTTTGCCGCGGCGTGGGGCCGTTCCGCTGGGCGGCGCTTACCGGCGATCCTCAGGACATCGCCAAAACCGATGCAAAGGTCAAAGAGCTCATCCCAAACGACGCCCACCTGCATCGTTGGCTGGACATGGCCAAGGAGCGCATCGCCTTCCAAGGTCTGCCCGCGCGCATCTGCTGGGTAGGTTTAGGCCAGCGTCATCGCTTAGGGCTTGCCTTCAACGAAATGGTTGCGCGCGGCGAGATCGGGCCGCTCGTGATCGGCCGCGATCACCTGGACAGCGGCAGCGTCGCCTCGCCCAACCGCGAAACCGAGAAGATGCGCGACGGCAGCGATGCGGTAAGCGACTGGCCGCTGCTTAACGCGCTTCTTAACACAGCAGGCGGGGCGACTTGGGTGTCGCTGCACCATGGTGGCGGCGTCGGCATGGGATATTCGCAGCACTCTGGCGTTGTTATTGTGTGCGACGGGACGGAAGCGGCCAGCAAACGCATCGCGCGCGTGCTCTGGAACGATCCCGGTACTGGGGTGATGCGCCATGCCGACGCGGGCTATGATGAAGCGATCGCCTGCGCGCGTGAACAGCATCTCGATCTGCCTGCGCTGGACATACGCTGATGAAACTCTGCCTCCAGGATCTTCGCGCGATTTGGACCGGCGCCCGGTCGTTGACGCTCGATGCGGCTGACTACGAGGCTATCGATGCGTCTGCCGACGCCGTCGCCAGGGCGCTTGCTACCGGCGCCGCGCTCTATGGCATCAACACCGGCTTTGGCAAACTCGCGTCGAAACGCATTGGCGACTCCGATCTTGCCCAACTCCAGCGTAACCTGGTGCTTTCGCATGCCGTGGGCGTGGGCCCAGAACTGAGCGAGCGCGTGGTGCGCCTCGCGATGGCGATCAAGGTTGTGACATTGGCGGCGGGTCGCTCCGGCGTGCGTCGCATCGTGGTCGACACGCTCGTAAAGCTTTTGGCCGCTAACGCTCTTCCGATCATTCCCAGCCAGGGCTCGGTTGGCGCTTCCGGCGACCTTGCCCCGCTCGCGCACATGTCTTGCGCGCTCATTGGCGAAGGCGAGGTCCGCCTGAACGGTGAGCGCGTATCCGCGCGAGACGCGCTGAAGCGCATCGGCGTCGGGCCGCTGACGCTGGGCCCCAAGGAGGGCTTAGCGCTGCTCAACGGCACGCAGATTTCGACGGCCTTGGCGCTCGACGCACTGTTCCGCGCGGAGGATGTCTTCGTTGCCGGGCTCCTCGCCGGGGCTATGTCGACTGACGCCATCAAAGGCAGCGACGCGCCGTTCGATGAACGTATTCACCTGGCGCGCGGCCAGCGGGGCCAGATTGAGGCCGCTCGCAACCTGCGTGTGTTCATGGCTCGCAGCGGCATACGTGAGAGTCACCGAACCGGGGACGATCGCGTTCAGGATCCGTATTCCATTCGCTGCCAACCCCAAGTCATGGGCGCGTGCCGCGACCTGCTGGATTACGCAGGGCAAACATTGGAGATCGAGGCCAACGCAGTTACCGATAATCCGCTGGTGTTTGCCGAAGACAACGCGATCCTTTCCGGCGGCAACTTCCACGCCGAACCTGTCGCCTTCGCCGCCGACATGATCTCAATAGCCGTCGCCGAGATCGCCTCGATCAGTGAACGCCGGATTGCGGTTCTGATTGATCCCGTCCTCTCGGGCCTGCCGGCATTTCTAGTGAGAGAGGGCGGCCTCAACTCAGGCTTCATGATTCTGCAAGTGACGGCCGCCGCGCTCGTTTCGGAAAACAAGACGCTGGCGCATCCGGCGAGCGTCGATACGATTCCGACTTCGGCGAACCAGGAAGATCACGTCTCGATGGCGACTTTCGCGGGGCGCAAAGCCGGCGACATCGCGCGCAACGCAGCGACTGTCATCGCCATCGAATTGCTAGCGGCGGCGCAAGGCATCGACTTCCACGCGCCGCTCACGACATCGCCAGTGTTGCAGAGGGTCCACGTCAAGGTGCGCAGCGTGTCGGAGCATCTCGACCGGGATCGCTCATTGGCGGGCGATGTGAACAGAGTGCGTGAACTGATCGAGCAAGGGGCTCTTGTGGGCGGTTAGCAGGGCATCCCACGGGCGGGGGTCAAGTCGCACCATCCATCGCAACAAGTAGAACGCCCGCGGCGATCGCAATCTGGGCTGCGGCGTATGTCCACCAAACGATCGGAGCGGTGATCCGCCTCGTGGGCGAGTCTGGCGCCAAGCGGAAGAGTTCCGCCGCAAGCACGAAGTCGCTGACCAGGAACAGAAGCGCCCCGACCATTGCCGGCCAGCCAACCCAGGGCAGCCACATCGCGGCTGCGCCCATGCCGGTGATGGCGATGGCGTATGGCACGACGGCAAGCGCCATCCAACCAAGCTTTGGCGCCATCCAAACGAGGAACGAAATCGCCGCGAGAACGATCGCGGCCATCGCCAGGTAGCGCGGCAAGAGCGGCGAGTTGTCACCGGAAAAGAACCACAGCGCCAGGAAGATGATGACGTAAAGCAGTTGCGCGACAAGAAAAGAAAGAATGCCGAACGGCAGCACCCACTTCCTGTCGAATGCGAGGAGGAAGTCTCCAATCGCCGAGGCGACCGCAGCCGCGACCAGCGGGGCAGGAGTTCCGGCGGCGATCAGGCCCGCGGCCAGAGCCCCCATGAAGACGGTTTTGACGATCGCCCTTATGAGCGTTTCGGGACGCGCCATGAAGTGCGCGCCATATGCAATTGCCGCTACGAGACCGAGGCTCGTCCACGCCCAGAAATAAGGCCCGAAACTCATGTTGCTTCCGCTCCCCCGCGACGCGCGACATTAGCACGGATTTGCCTTCGGGCGCTCTCTCGTTACAAGGCCGGCACGGAGGATAAACATGCGGCTTTCTTCAGATCTCGCGGCGGTGGTTACGGGCGGTGCGTCGGGCTTGGGCCGAGCGACCGTTGAGCGGTTGCGCGCGGAGGGCGTGAAGGTCGCCATTTTCGACCGCGATGAGGAGCGCGGCGTGGTCACTGCGTCTGAACTTGGGGCGACATTCTGCAAGGTGGATGTAACGAGCGACGACAGTGTCGACGCCGGATTCGCCGCCGCGCGTCGCGCGAATGGACAGGAGCGCATCCTGGTCAACTGCGCGGGTATCGGCAGCGCCATGAAGACCGCCAGTCGCTCCAAGGAGACAGGAGAAATCAAGCATTTCCCCCTCGAAATTTTTAACCTCACTATTCAGATCAACTTGGTCGGGACATTTCGATGCGTCGCCAAGTCCGCGGCGGGCATGCTCACCCTTGATCCTCTCGATGAGAGCGGCGAGCGCGGCGCGATGGTGATGACCGCGTCGGTGGCCGCCGAGGACGGACAAATGGGGCAGGCCGCTTACTCGGCCTCAAAAGGGGGCGTGGTCGGCATGACCTTGCCGATCGCGCGCGATCTCTCCGGCGAGGGCATCCGCATCAACACGATCCTTCCTGGCATCTTTGAAACGCCGCTTATGCTGGGCGCGCCCGAAAAGGTGAAGCAAGCGCTGGCGGCAAGCGTGCCGTTCCCGAAGCGCTTAGGAAACCCGCAGGAATACGCCTCGCTCGCTCTCGAAATGATTCGCAATCCCTACTTCAATGGCGAGGACGTGCGCCTGGACGGGGCGATCCGCATGGGGTTGCGATAAGCGCGCGGCCAAAAAACAAGAGTTTCGGCCTAATACTGCGTGTTTTTGGCAACGAAGCGGCTGCCGAGTCATGAAAACCCGTTAGAAACGCCGATTTTCGCGTTGCGACTCAACGCGCTCCATGCAACGGGAACGCAAGTCTCTGAGCAAAAACGCTGCGAAATAGCGGTTTTTCAGGGATTCCGCGCGATGCGGTCATTCTCCAGCAAGGAATGGCTGGCATTCACTGGAACGCTGACGCCTGGACGGCTCGATGAGAAAGCTGGGAATTGGCGGCGGTTCGTTGAAGTTTAACGTGAAGACAATCTTGAAGAGGGGAATGCAAATGGCTCGTAAGGCAGTGAAGAAGGCGGCGAAAAAAGCGCCAGCCACCAAGAAGTCCGCGGTGCGCAAGAGCGCCAAGAAGGCGGCTCCGCCAGCGGCGAAGCCGGTTCGCGTCACGGCGACGGCAGGCAAGACCGTGACCGCTAGCGCGCTTCTGCAAAGCGTCGCCGACCATCTCGGCGTGAAGAAGTCGGAAGCGAAGTCGATGGTCGAGGGCTATCTCGACGTTGTGAAGGCCTACGTTCTTAAGGGCGCGAAGGTGAAGGTCGGCGATGTCGGCATGATCATGATCCGCCACCGCAAGGCGCGCATGGGCCGCAACCCGCAGACCGGCGAGCCGGTGAAGATCAAGGCGTCGAAGAAGCTCGCGTTCCGCCAGTCGGCGGTGATGAAGGCGGCTGTCGCGCGCTAATCGCGCGAGCTGACGCAGTCGAATATGACCCCTAGGGGTTGTCGATACGGCCGGCGCCTACGAACGCCGGCCGTTTTCGTTTGGCTCAGATGAAGCCCGCCACGGGATGGGGCGCGTAGAGTTCTTCAAGCGTTTGAATTTCAGCGGGCGTCAGCTGAAGCGAGACAGCGTTCGCCGCGTCCACGAGGTGTTCGGGCTTTGTAGCGCCGACGATTGGCGCCGATACGCCCGGCTTGTGCAGCAGCCAAGACAAAGCGACCTGGGCGCGCGACACGTTGCGGGCTTCCGCCAAAGCGCCAACGCGGTCGATGATTGCACGGTCGCTCTCTTCCGTCTTCTTGTAGAGAAATTTGCCGAAGCGGTCCGTTTCGCTGCGGGTGGTGGTAAGATCCGGCGCGCGCGTCAGGCGCCCGCGCGCTAGCGGCGACCAGGGGATCATGCCGATGCCCTGGTCCCGGCAAAGCGGCGCCATCTCGCGTTCCTCCTCTCGATAAATCAAGTTCCAATGGTTTTGCATCGAGACGAAGCGCGCCCAGCCGTTCGCCCTCTGAAGCGCCAGCGCCTTCATGAACTGCCAAGCCCACATTGAGGACGCGCCGATGTAGCGGGCCTTGCCTGCCTTCACGATGTCATGCAGCGCCTCAAGCGTTTCCTCGATCGGCGTCTCGGGGTCCCATCGATGGATCTGGTAGAGGTCTACGTAGTCCACGGCCAAACGTCGTAAGCTATGGTCAATCTCAGTGAAGATGGCCTTGCGGGAGAGCCCCTTGCCATTTGCGTCCGGCCGCATTTGGCCGTGTACTTTTGTCGCGATGACGATCTCGTCTCGCCGCGCGAACTCCTTGAGCGCCTTTCCGGTGACCTCTTCGCTGGCGCCATCGGAATAGACGTTGGCGGTATCGAAGAAGTTGATGCCGAGTTCGACGGCCTGCTTGAAAAATGGCCTGCTCTGTTCATCGCTGAGCGCCCAGCTGTGCGCGCCTTTCTTCGGGTCGCCATAGGACATGCATCCGAGGCAGATGCGCGAGACCTTGAGTCCTGAGGCGCCGAGATTGACGTAGTGCATGGAGCGGCTCCGATCTGAATGCGGCGGGCTATTAAGTTGTGGTCAGTTCCACGAAGACATCTTCCAGATCAGGCTCTTCGATAGAAAGGTCTTTAATTGCAACGCCAGCGGTGCGAACGAGATCCAACAATTCCTCCACTTTGTGTTCGCTGGTTTTGTAGGTGAGCGTGAAGGCGCCTGATTTGCGCATGCCGAAGCTAACTCCTGCGATGTCGGTCATCGCAGCGGCGAGAGGCTCCTGCGGCGTCACGACGAGCGTCTTTTGATCCAGCCTGGAAATGAGCCGCGGCGTCGGCTCGCATGCGATCACGCGGCCATGATTGATGATGGCGATCGTATCGCAAAGCTCCTGCGCTTCCTCGAGGTAGTGGGTCGTCAACACGATCGTTACGCCCTGCGCGTGCAGAGAGCGTACATAGTCCCACAATTGGCGGCGCAGATCGACGTCGACGCCCGCGGTTGGCTCGTCAAGAACCAGCACTGGCGGTGCATGCACCATCGCCTTGGCGACCAGAAGCCGGCGTTTCATTCCGCCGGATAGCGTGCGCGCATACGCGGCGCGTTTGTCCCAGAGGCCGACGGCCTTGAGGATTTCCTCCGTGCGTCGTTGCCCCTTGGGCACGCCGTAATAGCCCGCTTGGATCTCAAGCGCTTCCGCCGGCGAAAAGAACGGATCCATGTTGAGCTCTTGCGGCACGATGCCGATGGCGCCGCGTGCATTCATGGGGTCGGCGTCAATGTCATGACCCCAAATGGCTGCAGAACCACCTGACTTTTTTACCAGGCCGCCAAGGATGTTTATGAAGGTCGACTTGCCCGCGCCGTTGGGGCCGAGCAGCCCGAAGAACGAGCCGCGGGGAATGGTCAAATCGACAGCCTTGAGCGCGTGGGTGGGGCTGCCGCGCCCCTGGGCGCGATACGTCTTGTCGAGGCCGCGCGCTTCAATCGCGAATGTCGGCTGGTGGGCGGGTGAGAGCATGGGAAACCTGACGAGGGACGCATTGCGCGTCAGCGCGATACGCTTTAGGTACGCAGCGTTCGCAAGAGCTTCAAGTCAAACCCCATGAATGCGTCTCGACCCACCCAAAACACCGCTCCGCCCGCGACGAGCCAGCCCGAAATCGTGGCTGTGACATCTCGCAAGGTGAAGTGCGATGGCGGCGGCGGCGCGTTAGGGCACCCAGTCGTGTTCTACGAAATGGGGGAAGATGATTTCGTTGAGTGCGCCTATTGCGACCGGCGCTTTGTGTTGGCGTCGGGCGGCGCTGGTCACTGAGCGGCTCGCCAAATGAGATAGAGCACGACGACGCCGATCCAGATCAGATTGAACACCCACGAGCGCCCGTCATTCTCGGTTTTCGCGCCCACGAACACGCCCCGCTTGTTGACGGCGCTTCGGATAGCGATGTCGCTTTTGTCCAGCTCTCCAACGATGGCGCGGTACTTGTCCGCTTCCGACGGGGGCAGCGTCAGAGCGCGGAACTCCAATTTTTCCTCCAAAAGTCCGGAGCGGGACCCCAACCGTTTTAGGCTGATTTCGAGGACCAAAGCGGAGGATTCAATCCTTCGGGTCCACGGCTGAATGTTGAGGTCGTGCGCCGCGTCAATCTCCACGCTGCGGGAAACGGTGCCGATTTGGCCGAGATAGACCGGATGGCGCGGGGTGCCCGCTGGAATCGGCGCGAGCTGCGACTTCATCGTTAGATCGAGCGTGGAGAACTGGTGGGTTTGCTGCTCGAGGTGAGACCACGCTTGCGGCAAGTCGTACGCCTCGACGACAGTGACCTCGTTTTGGGTAATGTCGTCCTGCTCAATATCCTGACGAATAGGTTCGGCGAGCGGAAAGGTCCGCTGGATGTCCTGCGCGTAGAGCTTGAACATGCCCACAGCGCCTTCGCGCGCGATGGTTTCTCGAACCCACTCCGCCCGTCCTCTGCGCGACGTGGCGCGCCATTCGTAGCGCACTCGATCATCGAGGGTCGCGCCGAGAGTAATGCGCTCCCTGGTTTCGAGGGAATGTACAGGAGAGGGGTCTGGCATACGCTCCAAGGTCGCGCCATCGGCGAGCGGAAGCGCCCAGCCCAGGTGGCATTGCGACAACGCAGCAAGCGGGCTGAGCTGGCGCGCGCGTGTGGGGTCTAGCCAATAGGCCGCGCCACTTATCGTTGCTTTCACGATGCAGTGGTCAAAGGCTTGGGCGGTGGGCAGCAGATCGCCGAGTCCGTAGCCGCCGCGGGTATCGACGAGCGCGGGGCAGGCTTCGAAGCCGAGGCGCTTTGCGATCGCGACGAATAGTTTGCTCTTATCCTTGCAGTCCCCGTAGCGCGTCGCCCAGATGTCGGCCAAGGGACGTGGTGTGTACCCGCCTTCGCCTACCGAAATGGCGAGGTAGCGTATCGCGCTTTGGGTGAATTGAAGCGCTGCCGCCGCGCGCCCTTCCGGGCTGGGTTCCGATTCAGCGATGCGCGCGATCTCTTCTTCAAGATCGGGAGGAAGTTGCGCATCTTCCTCGTAAAGTGGCGCGAACGCCGCGATCACCTCGCTCCAATCGCGCCACTCCGAGAATTGTATCGCCGCGCCCTGAACCGTCCAAGGCGGCGCAAGCGCCTCGCCGCGCACCGCCGGCCGTTCGAGCGCCCGCCACCGCTTGTCAACGATGCCGTCGCGCTCGCTCACCACCGGGGTCGGCGGCGTGTTGACGCGACGCTCGTGGATGATCCGAGATTTTGGCGAACGTTGGCGCACGCGCAGGTCAACAACGCCGACGCCCCACTCAAACAGCATCCAGGCAGCGTGCCGGCCGCCGAGTGACTTACGCATCCCGTACATCGTGATCGCCGTCTCGACGATATCGCCGGGGCGTACGTCGGGAATAGCGAAATGGACGGTGATGCGCCCGTCATAGATCAAGCGTTCAAGGTTCTGCTCGCGCCTGAGCGCTTGGAAGCCCTCGGCGTTGGTGTAGTCGATGACGCGTTCGCCGCGCAGAACCCGAACGGAGTGGATCTCGAGTCGCTCGAATGCAGGGTCGATGCTTGCGTTGAATTGGGCCGCGTGCTCCGCCCCGGCGTGCGCTGTCACCAGATCGGCGCGCCGGTGAAACCAGCCACGTTCCGCGCCGCACAAGTCGATTTGCACTTCGTCGAGCAAAGCGCTGAGACCATTGGCGATAAAGTGAGGATTGGCTTGGGTTGGCCGGGCATACGGCTCCAACTCGACCCAGTCCGGTACCGGAGCACGGGTCACACCCGGCGCGATTGGCGCCCCCGAAGGCCCGCTAGGCTCGTCCATTGTTCCCCCGGGGCCCGATGCGGCGCCCCCGCGATCACTAGCTGATCCAGGCGTTCCTCTCAACACTCTAACTGCGTCCGTTTTTGGCGAGTTCGGAGGCAGGAAGCGTCCTACATTAGGTCTCGGGAGGCCATTAGGATGCTTGATCAAAAGAAAGCTGCGTCCGCGTTTGCGGAGCTGCATCGCGACTTTTTGATACTGCCAAACGTGTGGGACGCCGCGAGCGCCAAAGTCGTCGAACACGTCGGCGCGCGTGCGGTCGCCACCTCCAGCGCCGCGGTCGCGTGGGCGCACGGCTATTGCGATGGTCATGACCTCCCGATCTCCAAACTGATCGCCACGATCGCCGAGATCGCAAGAGTGGTTGATCTCCCCATTACCTGCGACGCGGAGGGTGGATACGCGGACGCCCCGGCCGACGTGGCGGAGAACGTGCGCGCGCTTATCGGCGCCGGAGCGGTCGGCATCAACTTAGAGGACGGCCACACGCCCTACGCGTCGCACTTGCGCAAGATCGAAGCCGTTCGCGAAGCAGCGGAAGCAGAAGGCGTAGACCTCTACATCAATGCGCGCACGGACGTGTACTTGAAGAACCTTGCGCCTCCGGGGAAAGCATTGGAGGAGGTGGTGCTCCGAGGACAAGCTTGTCGGGAGGCTGGCGCCAGCGGGTTGTTCGCGCCGTTTTTGTCCAAACCCGAGGAGATCGCGGTACTTGTCGCGGCGGTTGCGCTTCCGCTCAACCTGATGGCTTGGCCCGGTCTACCGAACGCGGCCGCTTTGAAGGCGCTTGGCGTCAAGCGCCTTTCCGCGGCGACGTGGGTTTTTCGCGCGGCGACGCATGCCTTGGCAGGGGCGGCGAGGGGCTTTTTGATCGACGGAGACAGCGATGCCCTCGCACTGTGCGCTGGGGAGCGAATCGACTTCGACGCCCTGATGAAGGGCTGACCGTGTCGCGCGGAGCGCCTATGCTGCCCTGATGGCTAAGTCAAACGCGTCGCGTCTCTTTCTTATAGACGGCTCCGGATACATTTTTCGTGCGTACCACGCATTGCCCCCGCTGACGCGCGCAAGCGACGGTCTCTCAGTTGGCGCTGTGGCCGGTTTCTGCAACATGTTGTGGAAGTTCCTCGACGAAATGCGCGCGACTGAGGCGCCGACGCATTTGGCGGTCATCTTCGACAAGTCTGAGGTGACGTTCCGAAACACGCTCTATCCAGAATACAAGGCGCACCGGCCGCCAACACCTGAAGATCTCGTGCCGCAGTTTCCGCTTATTCGCGACGCTACGCGCGCGTTCAATCTTCCGTGCATCGAAATGGGCGGTTACGAAGCCGACGATCTGATCGCGACGTACGCGCGGCAAGCCGCGAAGGCGGGCGCGACAGTGAAGATCGTCTCTTCGGACAAGGACTTGATGCAGCTGGTCACGGATGGAGCGATTCAACTTTACGATCCGATGAAGCAGAAGCCGCTAGGCGTCGACGCGGTGATGGAAAAGTTCGGCGTACCGCCGGACAAAGTCATCGACGCACAGGCCTTGATTGGCGATTCGACCGACAATGTCCCCGGCGCCCCCGGAATTGGACCAAAGACCGCGGCAGAGTTGATCGCTCAGTTCGGCTCGCTCGACGCGATTTTGGAGCGCGCCAACGAAATCAAACAGCCGAAGCGCCGCGAAACGCTGATCAATTTCGCGGAGCAGATACGTCTTTCGCGCCTTCTGGTGACGCTAAAGGACGATGTGCCGGTCGAGCAGGGGTGGGAGGCGTTTGCGGTGCGCGAGCCGGAGCCCGCGATGCTGCTGCAATTTCTCGACGTCATGGAGTTTCGAACGCTGGGTCGCCGCGTGCGGGAGCATTTCGCCAAGGAAAAAGGCGTGGAGATCGTAGCGTCTTACGCGGCGGCCTCCATCGCGGCGCCAGCGACGACCACGGCCAAAGGTCCCGTTTTGGAGCCCGTTGACGGTGCATTTGCGCCCGCACGATATACGATACTCCGCGAGGAAGAGGCGCTTGCGGCTTGGATAGCGCGCGTCCGCGCGGCTGGTGTTGTCGGCATCGACACCGAGGCGAGCTCGTTTGACGCGCAGCGCGCTGAGCTGATCGGCGTCGCGATGGCGATTGGCGCCAACGATGCCTGCTACGTGCCGCTTGCGCACAAGGCGCCGGACACAAGAGCCGGCGAGCTGTTCGCTTCCGAGGAGGCGCAACAAGAAGCGGTCGCCGACAGCGGCCCGCAAATTCCGGTTAACGTCGCGCTCACGGCGCTGAAATCAGTCCTTGAAGACGCCGCGGTTCTCAAGGTCGGCCTTAACGTCAAATGGGACATCGCGCTTTTCGCGAAGCACGGCGTGAGCGTCGCCTCTTATGACGACCCTATGCTGCAGTCCTATGTCCTTTATGGCGGCCTCGATCCGCACGACAAGGCGTCTCTTGTCGAAAAGCATCTGGGTCATGCATTGACGCCGATCGCTGACATCGTTGGCAAAGGCAAAACGCTCATCGGGTTTGACGCCGCGCCCCTTGAGCGTGCGGCGTGCTATTCTTGCGAGCAGGCGGACGCGGCCCTCCGCTTACATAAAAAGCTCAAACCGGAATTGGCGCGCGACAAGCTCATCACCGTATATGAAACGCTGGAGCGTCCTTTGCCGCCGGTGCTCGCGGCGATGGAACGCGAGGGCATCAAGATCGATCCGGCGATGCTTTCGCGGCTGTCCGGTGAGTTTGCCCAACGCATGCTGCAATTCGAAGCGGAGGCGCAAGGGCTGGCGGGACGGGAGTTCAATATTGGTTCGCCGAAACAGGTCGGCGAAATCCTTTTCGACGAAATGAAGTTGGATGGTGGGTCGAAGACCAAGACTGGGGCGTGGTCCACTGATGCATCCGTTTTGGAGCAGTTGGCGGAGCAAGGCCATGATCTGCCGCGCGTTGTTCTGGATTGGCGCGAGCTTTCCAAGCTGCGCTCGACCTACACGGAGGCGCTCGCTCAGGCGATCAATCCGCGAACCGGGCGCGTGCATACGACATATGCGCTCGCGTCGACCACGACGGGGCGCCTCTCTTCCAACGATCCAAATTTGCAGAATATTCCGATCCGCACCGAGGAAGGGCGCAGGTTGCGCGACGCTTTCGTGCCCGAAGCTGGAAACGTGCTCGTTTCAGCCGACTATTCGCAAATCGAGTTGCGCCTGCTCGCCCACGTCGCCGATATCCCACAACTAAAGAAGGCGTTCGCGGACAACATCGATATTCACGCCATGACCGCGTCGGAAATGTTCGGCGTTCCGGTGAAGGACATGCCGAGCGAGGTGCGCAGACAGGCTAAGGCGATCAATTTCGGCATTATCTATGGGATTTCAGCGTTTGGATTGGCCCGCAACCTCGGCATCGCGCGCGCGGAGGCCGACGCCTACATCAAGAAATACTTCGAGAGGTTTCCGGGGATTAGGGACTATATGGAGGCGATGAAAGCCTTCGCCCGAGCCAACGGTTTCGTGACGACGGTCTTTGGCCGCCGCATCTGGATTGCGGGCGCGAAATCCAAGAACTATCAGGAGCGCGCCTTCGCGGAGCGCCAGGCCATCAATGCGCCGCTGCAAGGCGCCGCCGCCGACATCATCCGCCGCGCCATGGTGCGCTTGCCGGACGCTTTGCGGCGGGCGGATTTGCAGGCGCGGATGCTTTTGCAGGTGCATGATGAACTGGTGTTCGAGGCGCCCCATCACGAGGCGGAGACGCTCTGCGCGCTTGCGAAGCGTGTGATGGAGGGCGCGTCAGAACCGGCGGTGGCGCTCAGCGTGCCCTTGACAGTCGAAGCAAAAGCCGGCGCGACTTGGGGGGCGGCGCACTAGGAGGAGACATTGCATGGCTTGGAAATTGAAGGTCGCGATCTTGGCGGCGGCCCTAGTCGGCTGTTCGCCGCCGCCAGCGACGCCGCCGGCTCCGCAACCGAACGCAAGCGAGGCGCCAACCCCAGCCGGGGAGCTGGAGGAGTTCATGCTCCCGTCGGGCAACATTGGCTGCGTATACATCCCGCCCGGCGGGACGGCGGTATATCGGAGCCCGGACGGTCGCGCTGAATTGCAGTGCGATCGTGTGGCGCCGACCTACGTCCGGATTGTAATGTCGGAAACGGGTCCCGGCGTCGTGCAGGAGAATCTGGGCGAAGCGCCGTGCTGCTCCGGCGAGGTGGTTGCCTACGGACAGAGTTGGTCGCGCGGCCCGTTCACGTGTCAAAGCGCGGAGGCCGGCCTCACCTGCGCCAACGGTGATGGGCGCCGCCTAACCCTGAGCCGCGAAACCGCCGCGATTCGCTGACCGCTCACTTTGTCGAGATGGGGGCAGGTCGTTGCGCGAACGCTGTTCCCAGGAGGCCCGTTGACGGCTAAGACATGGCGCGTCAGTGCATTGCTGCAAAGACAGGAACAGCCGCGCCCATCATGCCGACCATTGCTCTAGTCGACGACGACGAAAACATCCTCGCCTCGCTGAAGGTTTTGTTTGAAGGCGAGGGGTACGCCGTGCGTACGTTCACCGACGGCGCGGGAGCCTTGGCGGCGCTCTCGGAAAACCCGCCCGATATCGCGATCCTAGACATAAAAATGCCGCGCATGGACGGCGTCGAGGTGCTCCGGCGCCTACGGCAGGGATCGTCCTTGCCGGTCATCTTCCTCACCTCGAAGGACGATGAAATGGATGAGGTCGTCGGCTTCAATGTCGGCGCCGACGATTACATCAAGAAGCCGTTCTCGCAGCGGTTACTGAGTGAGCGGGTGAAGGCGCTGTTGCGACGCACCCGAGTTGGCGCGCCCGGCGGCGAAGCGGTCGGCGACAAAAAGCCGATTGTGCGGGGCGAACTCACGCTCGATCCCAATCGGCACGCATGCACCTGGAAGGGCGAACAGGTGCGCCTTACCGTCACGGAATTTCTTATTCTCCAAGCGCTCGCTCAGCGCCCCGGCTATGTGAAAAGCCGCGACCAGCTGATGGACGCCGCCTATGACGACCAAGTCTATGTCGACGACAGAACAATCGACAGCCACATCAAGCGGCTCCGCAAAAAGTTCAGAGAGATCGACGGCGAGTTCGACGCCATCGAGACGCTTTATGGCGTTGGCTACCGCTACAACGAGAGCTGAAGGCTTTCGCGCGTTCCTGCGCTCGCGCATCACGCGCACGATCTTTATCTGGAATTTCGTCGGGCTGCTCGTCCTTATCGTGGGCGTGCTGTTGCTGACGGAGATGCGCGCCGGGCTGACGGAAGCGCAATTCCGGAACCTGCGCACGCAAGGCGAACTCATAACCAATCTGCTCATCGAGACCGGCACGGTCGAGGGCGACCCGTATCCATACGTGAACGAATCGGCGGTTCGCACAGTTTTGCTGCGGATTTTGCCGCCGATCGCCGAGGGCGGTCGGCCAGGGGTTGGCCGGCCTCGGATCCGCATGTTCGCGTCGGATGGACGGCTCGTCGCCGACAGCGACGTTCTCTACGACGTGCTCGAGGGGCAGCCGTTGCCGAGCATCGGAGAGCAAGAGAGCGTTGGCGACGCGATTGGACGCGTGGCGCGCAACGCCCAATCTTGGCGCTTGACGCCTTGGCGTGCGACGACGTCCCTCGAACAAGAGCATATGCGCGCCATGCGCGGCGAGATTGTGAGCGGCGAGCGTTTGAATGAAAAAGGCGAGCGCGTGGTGTCCGTCACCTTGCCGCTTCGGCGCGTGCAGATGGTCATGGGAACCGTCACCATTGAAAGCGCGGACGTGGAGCGCATTCTCGTGGCGGAACGCGCGAGCATGATCCCGTTTGTGATCGGCGCGGCGATCGCGCTATTCTTGTCGTCGCTGCTTCTGGCATTGTCGATCGCCAACCCGCTCCGCCGGCTCGCGGGGGCCGCAGACTCGCTGCGACTGACGGGAGCCACGCGGTTACGATTGCCGGATGTTTCGAAGCGCAAGGACGAGATCGGCGCCTTAGGGGCGTCGCTGGAAGCCATGACGGGCGCGCTCGCCGATCGCATCGACGCAAACGAGCGTTTCGCCGCCGATGTCAGCCATGAGATCAAGAATCCCCTCGCGTCTATTCAGAGCGCCGTGGCTTCGGCGCGAACAGCCAGCGATCCGGCGCAGCAAGCGCGTATGCTGGCGATTGTCGGCCAAGATGTGCAGCGGCTTGATAGGCTTATCACCGACATCGCGCGCGCCAGCCGCATAGAAGCTGAGACCGCGCGCGGCGATCTCGGCGTCGTGGACCTCGGGAACCTGCTCTTCGAACTCTGCCGCGCCTATGCGCCGGACGAGCGATCGCCGGTCGCGGTAGAGTTTCGGGGGGCCAAGCCGGAAGGCGCGACGGTGTTCGGCCAGGCGGGTCCGCTGGGACAGGTGTTCCGCAACTTGATCGACAATGCCCGGTCTTTCAGCCCCCCGGACAAGCCGGTTCAGGTTGGGCTCGAGACCATAAGGCAGCGCGAGGGGGCGATTGTCCGCGCTACCGTTGATGACGACGGGCCCGGGATACCTCCCGAGAACCTGGAGACCATTTTCGAGCGGTTCTACACGCAGAGACCGAAGGGGACGGCGTTCGGCGGCAATTCCGGGCTCGGATTGTCTATCGCACGCCAGATCGTAAATGCGCTCGGGGGACGCGTTTTCGCGGAGAATAGGCCCGCCGGCGGGGCTCGCTTGGTCGTGGAAATGCCGCTTCGGGAGGTGACGTGACAGGGCTGTCAAAAAACTTCCAAGGGGTGCTGGTTTTGCTTTTCTCGCACTTGCGAAATGATATGGTCCGCCCCCACCAGGTCGCGGGGGCCGGTGGCGGGAGTAGTCAATGATTGGCGTCGTGGTGGTTTCCCACGGCCGTTTGGCGGACGAGTTTGTCGCCGCGGCGGAGCACGTCCTTGGCCCACAGGATCAGATGCGCGCTGTCGCGATCGGTCCGCATGACAACATGGAAGAACGGCGCGCCGATATTGTCGATGCCGTCAAGGCGGTCGATCGGGGTGACGGGGTTGTCGTCCTCACTGATATGTTCGGCGGAACACCGTCCAATTTGGCGATTTCCGTCATCAACCAAGTGAAGATCGAAGTCATTGCCGGCGTAAACTTGCCAATGCTCATCAAGCTGGCGGAGGTACGCGGGCGGATGAAGCTCCCTGAAGCCGCGCTCGCGGCGCAAGACGCCGGCCGCCGCTATATTCGCATTGCCTCGGTGGAGCTTGCCGGCAGCGTCCAGAAGAGCGCTTGAGCAGAGAGCAATGGGGACCAAGCGAATAATCCCCATCACTAATATCCGAGGCCTTCACGCGCGCGCGTCGCGAAAGCTCGCCGAGATCGCGCTCACCTTTGACGGTGCGACTTCAATACGAGTACGTCGCGAAGATGAGGAAGCGGATGCCCGTTCGCTCATGGATTTGATGATGCTTGGCGCTGGCGTTGGCTCGGAGGTTGAGGTCGAGGCGGAAGGGCCGGAGGCGACGCAAGCGCTCGACGCCATCGAGGCGCTGATTCGCGCGAAATTCCACGAAGGCGAATAGCGGGGGCGAGCATGCAAACGGACGGCGCGGAAGCGCTTGGCCTTGTCGCGGGGTTCATTGGATCGTTCGCATTCGCGCCACAGGCGTTCAAAATCCTGCGCGATCGCAACGCCGAGGCCGTATCGGGGGTCACCTACGTGATGGTGCTCGCGGGCGCCATGCTCTGGCTTGGCTATGGCGTTTGGCGTGCGGCGCCTTCGATCGTGTTGTGGAACGCGGTCGCGGCGTGCTTGGCGGCGCTTGTTTTGGCGCTGAAGTTCCGCTCCAGCGTGCCGCGTTCAACTTCCTGACAGCCGAACTCGCCTTCCGCTGCTAGCCGACGACGCGAAATTCTCCCGCTGATTGTCGCGCCCGCACGCTTTCTGCGCGCAAGTTCTGTCATTTGCCATGCGACGCGCGAGACTCGCGCCCAGTGGACTCTTGCGCCCAAGGGAGGGACGCCATGACATGGACTCAAATCAGCGCTCAAGCGATGGAGTGGCTGCCGGAAATCGCGTTGGCGGCGATCATTTTGATTGTGGCGCACTTTGCCGCGAAAACGGTCAAGTGGGCGATCGCAAAGGGGTTTGATCGGCTCCCATTCTTGTCTCGGCGCGATAGCGACGGTCCAGGCGGTTTGAAACCAGCTGCGGACGTTGGCGAGCGTGTGGGAGAGGTCGGCTATTGGCTGGTCTTGCTGCTTGGCCTGCTGGCGGCGCTGAACGTGTTGCAGCTCACAGCAGTGGCCGCGCCGCTGTACGATATGCTGAACGGCTTCCTTCAATATCTCGACAATATTGTTGGCGCGGCACTGATTTTTGTCGTCGGGTTCGCGCTCGCGACTATCGCACGAAGAATGGTCGAGGCCACGGTGGATGCCGTGGATCTAGATCAGCGCCTGATCGATGCTGGCTTAACCCACACGCCGCGCGGCCACGGATTGGCCCGTATGCTGGGCATTCTCGCCTTCACGCTGATCATCATCCCGGTGGCGATCGCCGCTCTCGATGCGCTCAGCATTGAGGCTATCTCCCGACCGGCCACGGCCATGCTCCAGGACATCCTCGCGACTATTCCGCGCGTCATCGGCGCGGCGCTGATCATCTTCATCGCCTACGTCGCAGGCCGTTGGATCATGACGCTGACAGAGGAAGGGCTGAAGTCGATCGGCTTTGACGCCATCATTTCGTCGATCGCCAACGCTGAGCCGGTGCGGGTTGGGCGCGAAAAAATGGATATCACGCCCGGCGTCGACACCGTGGACATGTCGCGCTTTCCGCCGTCGCGGATGATTGGGCTGGCAGTTCTGATCGGGATCGTCCTGTTCGCGGCGGTGGAAGCCGCGCGCTTGCTGGCGTTTACCGCCATGGCCGCCATGCTCAGCGAGGTGGTGACGCTGGCGAGCCGCGTTCTCTTCGGGGCGGTAATCATCGCCCTCGGCATCTTGCTGGCCAACATCCTGGCCGCAGCGACCCGTCGGGAAGACAAGGCGGCGAGCGAAATCATGTCGGTGCTGGTGCGCTGGGGCGTCATCGCGCTCGCCACGGCTGTCGGCTTGCGGTTCATGGGGCTCGCCAACGACATCATCGTACTGGCGTTCGGCCTGATCCTTGGATCGGTTGCGGTCGCCGTCGCCATCGCGTTCGGCATCGGCGGACGAGACGCGGCGAAGCGGTTGCTGGACCGCTGGGCCAATAACGGCTGAACTCGACATCGTGTGAGAAGGGCCGCCGCCGCCATCGGCGGCCCTTTGCCTTCGACAGGTTTGCCTGCTATTGAGCGCCCGCCCGGCAAGGAGCGTTGCGACGGCCCCTGAATCGTTTCAGGACGACCGCCAGGCTTGCCGGGTTTCCCGCTTGGAACGACGCTCGCGAGCTTTCTAAAGGAGGCGCGCGATGAGCGCACAGGATTTTGTCGTAAAGGACTTGGGCCTCGCCGAGTGGGGTCGCAAGGAAATCGAAATCGCCGAAACGGAAATGCCGGGCCTTATGGCCTTGCGATCCGAGTATGGCGCATCGAAACCGCTGAAAGGCGCACGCATCGCCGGTTCGTTGCACATGACCATTCAGACCGCGGTTCTGATCGAGACTTTGCAGCACCTCGGCGCCGATGTTCGGTGGGCGTCCTGCAACATCTTTTCCACCCAGGATCACGCGGCCGCCGCCATCGCGGCGAAAGGCACGCCGGTGTTCGCGGTGAAGGGCGAAACGCTTGAGGATTACTGGGACTACGCGCACCGCATCTTTGAATGGCCAAATGGCCAATACGCGAACATGATCCTGGATGACGGCGGCGACGCGACGCTCTTATGCGTGTTGGGGCCTAAGGCGGAAGACGACCCCGAGTTCATCGCGCATCACTCCAATGAAGAGGAGGAGGCGCTGCACAACAATATTCGTCGATACTTGAAGGAAAAGCCGGGATTCTACCGCGCCATTCGTGACAGCGTGCGCGGCGTCTCGGAGGAAACCACGACAGGCGTGCATCGCCTGTATCAGATGGCCGAGCGCGGAGAGTTGCCGTTTCCGGCCATCAACGTGAACGATAGCGTCACCAAATCGAAGTTCGACAACCTCTATGGGTGCCGGGAATCGCTCGTCGACGCGATCCGCCGCGGCACGGACGTGATGCTCGCGGGCAAGGTCGCCGTGGTGGCCGGCTATGGCGACGTGGGCAAAGGCTCCGCGGCTTCGCTACGTCAAGGCGGCGCGCGCGTCATGGTCACCGAAGTTGATCCGATCTGCGCCCTGCAGGCGGCGATGGAGGGGTACCAAGTCGTCACGATGGAGGACGCTGCTCCCCATGCCGACATTTTCGTCACCGCTACCGGCAACAAGGATGTGATCACCTTGGATCACATGCGGGCGATGAAGAACAACGCCATTGTCTGCAATATCGGACACTTCGACGCTGAAATTCAGATCGCCGCGCTGCGAAACTTCAAATGGGACGAGATCAAGCCGCAGGTACATCACGTGGAGTTTCCGGACGGCAAGAAGATCATCGTTTTGTCGGAAGGGCGCTTGGTCAACCTCGGCAACGCCACCGGTCACCCCAGCTTCGTCATGTCGGCGTCGTTCACCAATCAAACGCTCGCGCAGATCGAATTGTGGACCAACGGGGCGAAGTACGAGAAGCGGGTGTACACGCTTCCCAAGCATCTGGATGAAAAGGTCGCGATGCTTCATCTTGAGAAGCTGGGCGCGAAACTGACAAAGATGAGCAAGCCGCAGGCGGACTATATCGGCGTCCAACCGGAAGGGCCGTTTAAGCCCGACCACTACCGCTACTAGCGCGCGGCGCGGCGACTCAAATCGGGTCGCCGCGCGCTTTCCCGGTTAGCCGCCGCGTTCCTCTTGGATGCTTTCGATATAAGCCAGCAAATCGTCGATCTGGTCGGGTTCTAATCTGAACTCTGGCATCGAAGGGTGTCCAACGAGAATGCCTTCGGCAAAGGCTTCCTCCAGCGCGTTGACTGGATAATTCCGAGAGAAGGTTCGGAACGGCGGCGACAGCGGATTGCGGCTCTCGCCGGTTGGTCCGATGGCGTGACACGTCGAGCAATTGACTTCTGCGAGGCGGCGGCCTTCGGCGACATCGGCCTGGCGCGCGGACGCGCTCGGGCCAGATGCATACGCACACGCGGCTAGCGTCAAGGGAAGTGCCAAAAGGGCGAATGCGTGCTTCATTCCACCGCCTCTCTATAAATGATCGGCGTCCATTTGGGACTCTGCCTTGATCGGCGTCAACAATCCCCAAATTCAGGCAACAGCAACAATTGCGTCGCGGTGACGATCTCGGCAGAAAGGCGCCGCGAATTCAAGAGTTGATCAATGCTTGTCAGGGCTACGCGCACGCTTTCAGCACTAACCGCGCGCTCTCTCTTTTTTGCTGGTCTCTTCATCCTGGTGGTCATTCTGCACCTTGGCTTGACAGGCGTGCTGCGGGCCCAGGGCGTTGGCGGGGGCGTGTCGCTGTTCATTTCCGGCGCCGCGATTCTGGCGCTTGTCCTCGGCGTGGTTCACGCGACGGAATGGGCGTCGGAGCGTTTGGAGCTGGCGCGCGAGATGCAGCGCGTTCGAAACCACTTGCCCTCTGGCCCGTGTTGCGTCGTTTGGCGTGGCGCGGCTGTTGCGGCGTCGGACGAAGACGCAATGCCTTGGGAGTTGGAAGCGCCGCTGCGCGTACGGTATCCAAGGCTCGCCCGACAACTCGCGGTGGAAGGCATTGCTGTCGTGGAGTTCGAAATCGCCGCGGGGGGCAAGGCCAAAAACATTGTGTGCGCGGACATTTGGCCGTCCACGGTGTTCTTTGAGGCGGCGCGCGAAGCGCTCCAACTTGCGGTATTTCGGCCGAAGCATGACGAGCACGTTCGCTTTGGCGCCACTTATCGGATTCCGTTCATCTTCCGTATCGAAGGCGCGACGACGGCGCTTCCCGAAGGCGGCCGCGTCTGAAGCGCACGGCCGCCAGGGATGGATCGCGCCGTGGCGCTTGACGAGACGGATACGCAAGTTGTGAAGTACGCGCATGGCTAGTCCGATGCGATGGATATTGTTTGCGGTCATGGTGCTGGCGCTGGCGCCGCTCTCGCCGCCCGCGCGCGCCGCATTCGGCGACTGCGCTAGCGCTGCCTATCGCGCGTCTTTTGATCCGCGTTTGGCCGACATCGAGTATGATTGCGTTGAGCGCCTGAGCATCCCGGTCAATACGCGCAGCGGCGGGCGGCGCATCAGAATCGTACATGATCGTATGGCGGATTGGATCGTCAGCTCTGGTGAACTCGCCGAGTTCGATCGCGGCGCGCGCGCCGCCGCAGCCGCCATTGGTCGTCTTGGCGACATCGACTTAGAAGATGTCACCATCCTGCTCGCCGACGATTTTCCGCCGCGGGAAGACGCCGACAGTTTCAGCAATATCGCGGCGTGGACGGAGTTCGATCGAGACGGCGAATGCCGGATTGCCGTCTATTTGGTGGGTCCGGCGAGCCGGCCTGCGTTTGCCGCCTGGCTTATCGCGCATGAAATCTTCCACTGCGTGCAGGTGGCCAATCTCAGCGCCGAGCAGATGGCGACGGGGTCGATAGGGGTTGGCGGCGGCGGTGATTGGTGGATTGAGGGCTCCGCGACGTGGTTTGCGGCGCTCGCCGTGCCCGCCCCCGCGATTTTGCCGGACCTCGTCGCTGAATTCGATAGTGCGTCGCCAACGACGCCGCTTGATGAAATGGCGTATGCGGCGGCTCCTTTCTTTCTGTGGTTGGGCGTCGATTCATCGCCACCGGGCGTCATGCGCTTTCTGCAGTCGATGGCGGGCGATCGCGCCGCCGCGGCTCAGCACGCCGCGATGGCGCGGGCCCTTACGCAGGATGATTGGTTGCGCTTCGCGCAATCATATCTCGATGGCGAGATACGTCACCCTCTTGGCACGCCGCTCTCGTTCGAACCCCAGGCCGGCGCGAGCTGGCGATGGGCCGCCACGCGTACGGAGACGACGCCGCTTCCCCCCTTCGTTCTGGTGCGTGGCGCCGCCGCTTTCGAGTGCGGCCGTTGGCGCAACGCCGTGACGCCCTCAGAGCGGCATCGCGCGCGGCGCGTTGGTGAAAGGGAGTGGGGCACATTGCCGGTCGAGCTGGACGCGACGTCCGGCGGCGGCGAATTTCAGGTTGTCGCCATGAACGCGAGCGCGTCGAATGAGCGGCTCGTCATTCACGGCCGCATGGATGCGGGCTGTGGAACGTGCGCGGATATCGTCGAGCGGGATGCATGTTTGGTCGGCGAGTGGCAGATGACCGGCGGCGGGCCAGTGGAATGGATGCGGTCGCGCGGCGTGCCTGGCGCTTACTCGACATCGAACGCAACCGTCACATTCCGCCGTGATGGCACGTATCTCACAGGCGTCTTGGAGGGCGCGGTCGGCGCGGAGCAACGCGGCGTGTCTACGCATGGCGGGATGGCCGCGCAGGCGGGCGGCCGCTGGTCCGCTCGCGGCGGCGTCTTGAGCATGTGCAATGACATGCAGGCAAATTCGGGTCGGATCATCACCAGTGGTCCCGACGCTACGGTGCGGACGGACTTTGGCTCATTGCCAACGCGATCCTCGCAAGTGCGCTACGTTTGCTCCGAAGGCGCCCTCAGCACCGAAATGGACATGCCGCGCGGCGCCGGGACGATGTCGACCCAATATTCGCGCATCGGCCGCTAACGCGGATCAAGCGTTAACCGATTGAACTTTAGTAACTTAACCTCGCCTTCATCAATTTAAGCTGTTGTTAACGCTTGCGCGCATGAGCGGCGTTTCCTTCGCGCTTTGGCTGCGGGAGGATGCCGCTTGGGGCACGGCGATTCGTTTCGCCTACGGATGAAATAGGGGTCGGCATTGGACGGCGGATTCGCAAGCCTGCTTGTGGCGGCCGGCGCGGCAGCCATCGCGGTCGCATCGCTCTTGTGGGCGCTACGGGTGACCGATGGCGCGCGTGGCGGGGTGGATGCTTGGAAGCGGCGCGCGCGTGAGCTGGAGGACAAGATCGCCTGGGCGGACGCGATCTTCGGCGCGCATCCTGGCGTCGTGCTCATCTGGGAGGATGTGCTCGCTGACGAGGGAAGTGGTTGGGGAAAGCCGCGCATCTATGGAAGCCCGCTGGCGCTCGCGAGTCTTCTCAGGTTTTCGGATGACGCGTTCGCGGCCGATCCCGCTGTGCGCATTCTCCAGGGGCTTTCCGTCTTCGATGCGACAGACGCGACGGGTGCGGCGACGCGGCTGGCCCCCGCGTTGACGCGGCTTCGTCGGGAAGGCTCGGCGTTCTCCTTGAAGATATCGACGCCTGATGGCGTTTACGTCGAGATTGATGGACGGACCGCTGGGTCTCGGGCGGTGGCGTGGGTGCTTGATGCAAGCGTTCGCGGCGTGGAAGAGGGCGTCGCCGATGCGCGTATTGGCTCCGGGCACGAGGTCATCGCGCGCGACCCTGCGGCTTTCCTTGAGATGTGGAATGGCGCGCCGTTCATGGCGTGGCGTGTTAACGGCGCGCTGAAGCTCGAGTGGGCGAACCCAGACTACCTGGATGCGCTGGAAGCGCGCTCGCTCGATCAAGCGCTCAGCCGGAATCTGCAGCTTGATCAGGCAGCCGTCGACTTGGCGCGGAAAGCGATAGAAGCGGGGCAGTCGGTAGAGGAAACGCGCTCTGCGGTGGTGCGCGGCCAGCTGCGCACCCTACGTTTGCGCATGAGTCCTGTCGCGGGCGGCGCGGCGGGCATCGCCATCGATGTCACCGAGGCCGAAACCGCGCGTGAACAGCTTTCGAACCAGCAGCGTGCGCATGACGAGACGTTGAACTTTCTGGCCGAGGGGATCGTTGTGTTCGACGCTTCCCGTCGCCTGATGTTCCACAATAGGGCGTTCGAGCAGATGTGGGGATTGGACGCCGCCTTCTTGGCCGAACGTCCCGCACACGCGGCCTTGCTCGATCACCTCAAGGAAAAAAGGAAGCTGCCCGCCCACGCAAACTATGCCGAATGGCGGGCGCGAGAACTCGCGCTCTACCAGGAGCACGGCGACCTGCCTCAGGATCTCTGGGTGCTCCCCGACGGCAGGATGTTGCGGATTGCGCGCCAACCCCATACGGCCGGCGGCCTTCTGCTTATTTTTTCTGACATCACCAACGAAGTCGCGTTGCGGAGCCAATACGATGCTCTGCTTCAGACCCAGCGCGCCGCGCTCGACAAGTTGCACGAAGCCGTTGTGGTTTTTGGATTGGATGGGCGTCTGAAATTGTCGAACGCCGCCTTCGCTGAACTATGGAAGATCGAAGGCGTTGCGCTGGGCGCGGACGCGCCGTTCGACCAAGTTATGGCGGCATGCCAACCCCTGTTTCATGACCGTGCGATCTGGGCTCAAATTCGCGCACGCATCACGGACCCATCGCCGGAAGCGCGCACTGAATTCCGGGGAGAGATGTGGCGCAGCGACGACTCGATCCTGAAATTTTTGACGCGGCCGCTGCCAGATGGCGCGACGTTGGTGGCGTTTCAGGACATTACCGCGAACCGGCGGGTCGAGGATGCGCTGCGAGAGCGCGCGGAGGCGTTTGAGCAGGCGGATCGGCTCAAGGGCCAGTTCGTGGAGAATGTCTCCTACCAGCTTCGCAATCCGCTGCAGGCCATTTACGGCAACGCTGAGCTGTTGGCCGCGCGTGTTTTTGGCCCGCTGAACGACCGCCAGTTTGACCAAGTCAACTCGATTATCGAAGCGTCAGCGTCGCTTTCGAAGTTGATCGACAACATTCTTGATGTGGCGATGGTCGAAGCGGGCAATGTTCAGCTTGATTTGGCGCCGGTGAACCTCGCTGACACCATCAACGAGAGCGTTCGCATGGCGGCGTCGAAGGCGCGCGACACCGAGGTTCCAATAAAGGTGCAATGCGCTGCGAACGTGGGAGAGATCGAGGCCGACCCCAAGCGCATCACGCAGGTGCTGGTGAATTTGCTTTCCAACGCGCTCCGGCACACGGAACGAGGCGATCAAATCACCGTCAGCGCTGAGCGCGAAGACGATGTTGTTCGTCTGACGGTCGCCGATACCGGCAAGGGAATGGGTTTCGAGGCGCAGGCGAGGGCGTTCGACAGCTTCCAGTCGGGAGACCGCCGCGGCGCCGGCTTGGGGTTGGCGCTGGTTCGGTCCTTCGTGGAGATGCATGGCGGCTGGGTGGCGTTGACGAGCGAACCGGGAAGAGGGGTTGCGGTGACATGCCACCTGCCGGTGCATCCTCCGAGTCAGCCCCTCGGTCCGCCGCCGGCGCCGTTGGGAAAGACCTCCACCAGCCAGCGCGCGGCATAAGAAGTCCGCTAAACGAGTGTGAACGCGCGGCGAACGCTACCCAGAGTAGTCGCGCACGATGGCGTTCAAGAATTCACGCCCTTCGTAAAGCGATCGAACGCGAATTTTCTCATTGAGGCCGTGGGCGTTGTTTTCGCCGGGCACAGAGAACATGCCGCTCATGCCGTAGGTTGGTATGCCGGCGGCGTTGAGGAAGCGGCCATCGGTAGCGCCAGGCGTCATGGTGGGCACGATAGGCGTGTCCGGCCAAAGGCGCGCGGCTGCGCGCTCGACCGGCCCCATGATGTTTCTCGTCAGTTGAGGCGCGTTTGATCCCTCTCGCCGACGCACGATGTCGACTTGAATCATTGGATCGTCCAACGCGCGCTGAAGCTCGGCTTGGATCTCCTCAGCGGCGTGCCCTTGCAGCACGCGGCACGACAGCATTGCAGTCGCCCGTTGCGGCAACGCGTTCGTCGCATGCCCCGCGTCGACTTGCGTTGCGACGCAAGTGGTTCGCATCATCGCGTTGAAGTTGGGGTCGCTCGCCACCACCTGTTGCGCTGCGGCGTCGTCCTGGTTTCGCGCAAGCGCCGCCATGGCGGCGCCCATGTCGCCGCCGATGATTGGCGCCATGCGCTCGAAGAAGGCGCGGGTGACCGGCGTGAGCTCCACCGGGAACTGGTGGCGCGACAAACGATCCAATCCGCGGCTCAGCCGGTAGATCGCATTCTCCGGAACGGGCCGAGAGGAATGGCCGCCTGGATTGGTCACGGTCAGCGAAATGACTTGGTGAACTTTCTCCCCCGCCTGAACGTTCAGTGCGACGGGTGCGCCGCTTGGCGAGAGAATGCCGCCGGCGCCCTCGTTGATGGCGAACTCGGCTTGAATCCACTCGCGATGATTGCTCAAGAGAAACTCGACGCCATTGACGCGGTTGGATGTTTCCTCGCCACAGGTGAGCGCCATGCGAATGGTGCGGCGCGGACGGGCGCCATTGGTCCGCATCCGGATCATGAGATCGACGAACACCGCCGCCATCGCCTTATCGTCGGCGGCGCCGCGTGCGTAGAAAAACCCGTTTTCCTCGATCAACGTGAATGGGTCGCGTTCCCAATCAGCTGGATTGGCGTTGACCACATCGATATGCGCCAACAAGAGAATGGCCCGCTGGCGTGATGAGCCGCGTAGAACCGCGACGAGATTTCCATCGTCAGGGCGGCCATCCGGGATGATGACGCGCACATCATCGCGGGAAAATCCGGCGTCGTAGAGGCGTGTCGCCATGGCGGTAGCGGCGCGCGTGCATGATCCGGTCGCTTCGGAGGAGTCGATCTCAACGAGTTCCTCGTAGATCGCTCGAAACGCGTCGCGGTCGGATTGGGAAGGCTGCGCATGCGCAACTCCCCATGTGGTGAAGAAAAGGCATGCTAGGACCGCGATGCGCATGGACGCCCTCAAACCGTATTGGCTAAGCCGCGCTTGTCAGTGTTGGCTCTTAGGGAGACGAACAATCAGGCCGTCGAGATCTTTTGTTATCTTGATTTGGCAGGACAGGCGCGAGGTGTCTTCTACGTCGTTGGCGAAGTCGAGCATGGACTGCTCCATGCTCGAGGCTTCCCCAGTCTTCGAAACCCATTGCGGGTCCACGTAAACGTGACAGGTCGCGCAAGCGCAGGCGCCGCCGCAATCCGCGTCGATGCCGGGCACCGCGTGCTTCACGGCCGCTTCCATGACGGTCTGACCTTCCGGCGCATCAACGACATGTTCTTTGCCGGAGTGTTCAATGTAAGTGATTTTCGGCATTGGTCCCCATTTCATCTTCAACGCGCGTTCGCAACCAACTCCTTCATCGGCCGCGACGTATCCACGATCACATCCGGCGGCAAGGTCCGCCCTGTTTGGATGAGCATCTTTGCGCCCAGATATTCCGCCGGCCGGTTGATCGCATCGACCGCGATCAATTTTTCACCCTTATAGTAGAAGGCGGCGAAGGCGCGGTCAGCCATGACGCCGCGTAACACGAGCCGGTCATACCCCTGGAACAGCCCTGCGATTTGAAGTTTCAGGTCGTATTGGTCGGACCAGAACCAGGGCGCTTCGACGGCATGCTCGTGACCAAGCAGGGTGGCGGCCACAATTTTCGCGCCCTCAACCGCGTTATGGACGCTCTCAAGGCGACAAACCCGATCGAAGTGCGCGATCGGCCGCGCGGCACAGTCGCCGATGGCGAAGATGCCTGGATCGGACGTGCGACAGTGCTCATCGGTGACAATGCCGTTCTCAATCTCCAACTGGCAATGCTGCGCCAGGGAGGTTTCCGGCGTGACGCCGATGCCGGCGATGACGATGTCGGCGGCGATCTCGGCGCCGTCCGCCAACGCGATGCCCGTCACCTGGTTCTTGCCCTTTATCAGCGCGGGTTGACCACCCAGTACGAAGCGAACGCCATGGCGTGTGTGCTCGTCCAGAAAGAAACCCGCGACTTCGGGGCTTGTCACGCGTGCTAGCGGCCGAGGCGCCGCCTCTATGACGGTGACCTCAAGGCCCAGCTTGCGTGCGACGGCCGCAGCCTCCAGCCCAATATACCCCGCGCCAATGACCGCAAGCCTTGCTCCCGCCACGAAGGCTGGCCGCATTGCATCCACGTCAGAGACGGAGCGCAGGACGTGAACGCCGGGCAAGTCCGCGCCGACGAGCGGCAGCTTCCGGGGGCGCGCTCCAGTCGCCAGAACGAGGGCGTCAAACGGAATTTCCCGCCCGCCCTCCAAACGCACACGCTTGTTTGCTCTGTCAATCCAAACAGCACGCGTGGACGGAAGGAAGGCGATGCGTTCTTCCTGGTAGGTGCTCGCGGGCCGCAGAAACAACCGATCGATCGACAGGTCGCCGAGCAAGTAGGCCTTGGAGAGCGGAGGGCGCTGGTAAGGGGGAAGCGGCTCTTCGCCGATTAAGGTGATGTCGCCTTCGAAACCGCCTTGGCGAAGGCGTTGCGCGGTCTCGCCGCCAGCCTGGCCGGCGCCGATGATGACCACCCGTTTGATGTCGACCGTACTCACAGAGCGTAGTGTTTGGCGACATCGTGGCGGGTGCGCAAGCGCGCGCTTGATGCGACGCCTTGCCCCTGCCAGCATGCCGCGCCGTGAGCGCAGAAGCCCCACCCGATTCGCTGGACCTCGTCTTGCCGGACCACGCTGCCACATCGGCGCTAGGTCGACGCCTCGGGGAGAAGCTGGCGCCCGGCGAGACCATCTGCCTGTCAGGTGGGCTCGGCGCTGGGAAGACAACCCTCGCGCGGGGCGCCATTTCAGCCTGGACAGGGTCCGATGAGGAGGCCCCTAGCCCGAGCTACACCCTGGTCGAAACCTACTCAGGGCCGCGCGGCGAACTCTGGCACGTGGATCTCTACCGCCTGAAAGGCCCCGATGAGGTCGTGGAGCTCGGGCTCGATCAAGCATTCGCGGAAGCGGCTTGCTTGATCGAATGGCCCGAACGCCTCGAAGGTGCGCTTCCGAGGGACCGGCTCGATATAGTCCTTTCGCAAGCAGCGCCGGGCCGCCGCGCCGCTCTTACCGCCCACGGAGTTTGGAGACAGAAGCTTGCAACGATCTGAGTCGCTGGCGCGGTTGCTTGAAGAAACTGGCTTTGCCGACGCCCAGCGCGTTCCACTCGCGGGCGATGCGTCCACGCGCCGTTACGAGCGGCTCAATCTGGCGGGTCGCCGCGCTATTCTTATGGATGCGCCGAAGAGTTCGGAAAGCGCGCCGTGTCCGCCAACCGCGACTCCCGATGAGCGACGCGCCCTCGGGTGGAACGCGACCGCGCGCCTCGCCGCTTCGCGGGTCGATGCGTTTGTCGCGGTGGCGTCTTACTTGGAAACGCTTGGCCTCACGCCACCCCAAATCTACGGCGCCGATTGCGAGGCCGGGTACGCGATCCTGGAAGACCTTGGCGACGATCTCTACGCCAACGTCATAGCGAATGGCGCCGATGAGATCGTTCTTTACGAAGAGGCGGCGCGTGTGCTGGCGCGCGTTCACGGCGCCGAGACGCCCGCGCGCTTGCAGGGCCCTGGAGGCGCCGTCTGGAATGTGCTCGACTATGACGCGCTTGCGCTGGAAGTAAACGCCGATCTGTTTGTCGAGTGGTTGCCGCGGGTCGCCGACGTCCGCATCGACGATGCGGCCCGTGCGAGGTGGGAGCAAGCGCGCGACGCACTCATCGCCGAAGCGCTGAGATTTCCGCGTGTGTTCACGATTCGCGACTACCACGCTGAGAACCTGCTTTGGCTGCCCAATCGCGAAGGTTTGAAGCGGGTGGGCCTGCTCGATTTTCAGGATGCGGTGCGCGGTTGGCGGGCGTGGGACTTCGCGATGTTGCTGCACGACGCGCGTCGCGACGTGAGCGCCGAGGCGAGCCGGGCGGCTGTCCGCGCCTACATCGAAAGCATCGGAGCCGATGAGGCGGATTTTGAACGCGAGTTGGCTGTGCTCGGCGCGATCAACGCAATGCGAATCCTCGGCGTCTTCGCGCGTCTGATCAGCAGGGACGGCAAGCAACGTTATGCTGCGTTCATGCCGCGGGAATGGGGGCACTTGGCGCGAACGTTGAAGCACCCCGCGTTGGAAGACGTCCGCGCATTTGTAGGGCAAGTCGCGCGGCCCCATCTTGAGCGCGCCTCATGAGCGCGGTTCCCAATACAGCGATGGTGCTCGCTGCCGGGCTAGGCACTCGAATGCGCCCGCTTACGAATGATCGTCCAAAGGCGCTGGTTTCGGTGGCGGGAAAACCGTTGATCGACCATGTGCTCGATCGCCTTGTCGAGGCGAAGGTGAAGCGGGCGGTCGTGAACGTTCACGCGTTCGCCGACTTGTTGGAGACGCACGTTCGGCGGCGGAGCGACATCGAGATTTTAATTTCGGATGAACGCGCATGCTTGATGGAAACCGGCGGCGGCGTGCGCCTGGCGCGTCCGCTCCTGGGTGATGCGCCGATCATCGTCTGCAACATCGATTCTGTCTGGGAAGAGGGCGCGGGTTCCGCGATAGGACGCTTGACGCGTGACTTTGACCCAGCACGCATGAGCGCGCGGCTGATGTTGGCGGCGATGGATCAGTGCTCGGGGTTCGATGGTCCGGGCGACTTCTTCATGGACGAGCACGGCGCGCTCTCGTTCCGGGATGCGCTGCCCCACACGCCTTGGGCCTATATGGGCGTGCAAATTATCGACCCGCGCGTGGTGGACGACGAACCGTTGGCGCCGTTCTCGCTGACCAGAGTGTGGCGGCGTCTGCGGGAGCAGGGCCGTCTTTTCGGCGCGCCGCTTGGCGGTTTTTGGATGCATGTCGGCGATCCGATGGCGCGTGAAGCGGCGGAGGCTCGGTTGAGCACAGCGCGCGGCGCCTGACGATGTTGCCGCTTGGGTTGCCAGAGCCGCTTTTGAACGGTCCGGCGCCTAGGGTGCGCGCGATCCCCGCATCAGCGCCGTTTCTGGACACGCTAGCGGAGGCGATGATCGCGGCGCTGTCTAGAAAGAACGATCCATTTGCGCTTTCCGACGCGCTGGTGCTGTTGCCGAACAGGCGATCCGCGCGGGGCCTGATCGATGCATTTGCGCGCCGGCTAGGAGGCGCGGCGTTGCTGCCGACAATACGACCGCTCGGCGATCCCCAGGCTGACGACGACCCCGATGTGTGGGGCGCCGATCCAATCGCCGAGCAAATGCCGCCTCCCATCGATCGAACGCGGCGGCGCTTGCAGCTTGCGGCTCTCATTCGGCGTCGCGGGAAGGCGGAGAATGGCGTGGATGATCCCGCGCGCGCGCTGGCGCTCGCGGACGAGTTGGCGCGTCTTCTCGATAGCGCGGCGACGGTTGATCGCGTGGCTTGGGAAAAATTGCCGACGCTGGTTGAAGAGATCGATCTCGCGAAACACTGGGTTCGTTCCGCCGACTTTCTGAGCATCATTGCAACCTACTGGCCCCAGCATCTCGCGGAGCAGGGCGTCAGCGATCCTGCCGCGCACGGAGCGGCCTTGCGCAGGGCGCTCGCCGCGCGGTGGCGGGCGACGCCGCCGCGCCACCCTGTGGTCATCGCGGGCTCCACAGGTTCTCAATCGACAACGCGAGATCTTATGCGCGTCGCGATGAATCTCCCGCTTGGGGTTGTCGTGCTGCCTGGCGTGGACGTGGCGATGGACGATGAGTCTTGGGACGCGATCGGCGATCAACACCCCCAATTCGCGCTTAAGGGCACGCTTTCGGCGCTCGGGCTGGCGCGGACCGCCATTCCGTCCCTGGCGGCGGAGAGAGCGAGCGGCGAAGCGCGACAGGCTTTGCTTCGCGAGGCGCTCGCGCCGGCCGAGAAAACGGCCGATTGGCTGTCGCGGCTGTCGGCCGGCGGCGGCGCCGACTTCTTCAGAAATGGCATGAACGGGATACGTCTGGTCGAGGCGGAAACCGAAGACGAAGAAGCTACGGCCATCGCGCTGATGTTGCGCGAGGCGCTTGAGCAAACAACATCCACGGCGGCTGTGGTCACGCCTGACGCGGCGCTGGCCAAGCGCATAGAATCCAAACTCGCGCGTTGGGGCGTGACGCCGGCCGTTTCGCACGGGCAGCGCCTCGGCGAGACAGAGGCGGGGCGGCTGATCGTGCTGCTTTGTGAATTGGCGATAGACCACACTGAACCGGTCGCGCTCGCGGCTCTATTGAAACACAGCCGCGTCAAGGTTTCCGGTGATCGGCATGCGCTCGCCGGCCTTGAGCATGAAGCGCTTCGGGGACCGCGCCGTTTCTCGAGTTGGGCCGAGCTAAAAGGGCTGACGAAAAGTCCGATGACCCGCCTGTCGGTTGAGCGTGTCGAAGCCGCCATGCATCCACTCGCCGCGGCCATGGCATGCGTCGAAATGGACTTCACCCGTTTCGCGGACGCTCTCGCTGAATGCGCCGAGGCTCTAACCGATGGCGACGTTTGGCGCGGGCGCGACGGCGAGTTGGCGGCGCAGCTATTGCGTGAAGCGATCGAACACGGCGCGCAAATCGGGCCCATGACCTCCTATGCCGCGCCGCGCGTGCTGATGCGGTTGATGGACGGGCGCGAAGTCGCGCCCGCATCGCGGGACGAGCGGATTGCAATTTGGGGATTGCTTGAAGCGCGTCTGCAACGACGTGATTTGATGATCTTGGCAGGCCTCAACGAGGGCGTTTGGCCTTCGCCTCCAGGGGAAGATCCCTTTTTGTCTCGCGCGATGCGGGAAGCGCTTGGCGTGCCCTCGTTGGATCAGCGCATCGGGCTCGCCGCTCATGACTTCGCGCAGCTTGCGAGCGCCCCGAACGTGGTCCTGTCTCGTGCGCTACGGAAGGACGGCGCGCCTGCACTGGCGTCGCGCTGGTTGTGGCGATTGAAGACGCTCGTGCAGGGCGCTGGGGCAACGCTTGAGAGCGCGGCGCCCTATGTAGCTTGGGCGCGTGCGCTACATACGCCCACGGCTTCGACGACGACGAAACCGCCGAAGCCGTGCCCGCCGGGCGACAAGCGGCTGAAGCGTATCAGCGTGACCTCCGTTGAGACGCTGATCCGCGACCCCTACGCCGTCTATGCGCGCCGGATACTGCAACTTGACCATCTAAAACCGATTGGCGCTTCAGCCGGCGCGGCTGAACGTGGCACGGCCGTGCATGCGGCCATCGAGCGGTTTGGCGACGGCGATGATCCAGAGCTGCTGCTGCGCCTCATGGACGAGGAGCTCGCCCGAGCCGGCGTGTCCGCGGAGCGTCGGGCCGCGGAGCAGGCGCGACTGCGCGCGACCGTAGGCGCGCTGATCGCTTGGTTCGCGGAGCGTCGGGCTTCAGGCGTCGAGGTGTTCCGCGAGGTTCGCGGCGCGGTCGCCCTGGGAGCGGTGACGCTAACGGGCGTCGCGGATCGCATCGAAGTGGGGCGAGGCTACGCCGCGGTCGCCGATTTCAAAACGGGGAAACCGCCCAGTGATCGCCAAGTGGAAACCGGACTAAGCCCGCAATTGTTGTTGGAAGCGGAGATGCTTGCTCGTGGCGCCTTCGAAGGCGTCCCGAAAGAGTCGGTCGACGATCTCTTGTACTGGCACATCGGCGGCGCTGATCCGGCTCCCCGTCTCGTGAAGCTTGAAGAGCCGGTAAGCGCTGCGGCGGCGAAGGCGATGGAGGCGCTTGAGGCGCTACTCTCACGTTACGCCCGCGCCGATCAACCATTTCTCTCGAAGCCGCGCGTTCAATTTATCAAGCCTTTCGCGGAGTACGATCATCTCGCGCGGCGCAAGGAGTGGGCGGACGCTGACGGAGGCGACGCATGAACGCGGACCATCGCCGCGAAGCGGATGTCAACCAAGGCAGGGCCGCTGATCCCGCGCACTCGGTGTTTGTCATCGCCAACGCGGGTTCTGGGAAGACCAAGGTCCTGGTGGACCGCATTGCTCGATTGTTGCTGCAGGGATCGAGGCCCTCGGCCTTTCTTTGCATCACCTACACGAAAGCGGCGGCCGCGGAGATGCAACGCAGGTTGTTCGAACGTTTGGGCGGCTGGTGCGTCGCGGACGACGCGCGGCTGCGCGAGGATCTGGATCGTCTCGGCGCGCAGGGCGTGAACTTGGCGCGCGCACGCGCGTTGTTCGCTCAAGCGCTCGAGACCCCGGGCGGCCTGAAAATTCAAACGATCCACGCTTTTTGCGAGCGTTTACTAGCGCGCTTCCCGCTAGAGGCCGGCGTGCCGCCTGGCTTTCAAATCGCGGACGAGGCGAGGGCAGGCGCGTTGTTGGCGGAAGCGCGCGCGGCGGCGGCGCTTGGATTGGGATCGCCGCAGGAGGCCTTTAAGCGCTTCGCAAGGCGATTGTCCGGTGATGCGTTGGAGGAATTGCTTGATCGGTTGGCGTCCCGGCGCGCCGATTTTCGGCACTTTGCTGAGAGGCGCCAAGGCGAATTGTTCGCGGCGCAGGCACTGCGCGATCGGCATGGGGTCGTTGTCGGCAGCGAAACGCTGGTCAGCGCGTTTGTCGATGCCCTAGACAGGCCGGCAATATGGGAGACGGTCGAGACGTTGGAGGCGTCAAGCACGAATGATCGACGGCTGGGAGGACGCGTGAGACGCGCGTTGGACCAGATCGACAGCGGCGGCGCTCCGGACGTCATTGCGCAAGCGTTTTTTGCGATCGCGTTCAACGACAATGGCGAACGATATAAAACTGCGGCCACGGCCACGCTGACGAAGCAACACCCGTGGCTCGCACACCGCTTGGAAAACGTCACCGACGCGATCGTTGCGCTACGCGATCGGTTCAATGCCAGCGAGAGAGCGGAAGACGCCGCGGCGGCGCTAGCGCTTGGCCTAAATCTTGATGAGAACTATTCGCGCGCCAAGGACCGCGCCGGCGCGCTCGATTTTGACGACTTGATTGAGCGCGCGTTGGACCTTCTCTGTAAGTCTGACGCCGCGCCTTGGGTGCTCTACAAGCTCGACGGAGGGGTTGATCACATCCTGATCGACGAGGGGCAGGATACAAGCCCTGGACAGTGGGATTTGATTACGCCTCTGCAGGAGGAGTTCTTCGCCGGCCTGGGCGCGCGAGAGCGCGTGCGCACGGTGTTCGCCGTCGGCGATCCAAAGCAGAGCATCTACGCCTTTCAGGGCGCTGACCCCGCTCGCTTCTTGGACGAAGCGCAACGCCTCTCGAACCGCGCCGCGAACGCTGGCAGCTCGTTTATCGGGCCGGAGCTGAGGACGTCGTTTCGCTCGGTGCCGCAGGTTCTCGACGCCGTGGACAAAACGTTTGCGCGCAAGCCTCTTGTCGCGGCAGAGCCTGCACGATCGGATGTCGTGCGCCATTTCGCATCGCGTGCGGACGAAGACGGCGTTGTCGAAGTCTGGCCGTTATGTCGCCGTCCGCTCGCAAAAGCCGCGAAGCCATGGGACGCGCCGATCGACGTCGAGCTAGGCTCAAGCGTTCACGCCGTCCTGGCCAGCACGCTGGCGGAACGCGTGAAGGCAATGATCGCCGCGCGCGAAGCGGTTTGGGAGAAAGGTGCGCGCCGCGCTGTGCGTGCGGGAGATGTGCTGGCGCTTGTTCGCAAGCGCGGTCCGTTGTTTCGTGAGCTGATCAGGGCGTTCAAGCGGGCGGGCCTGCCCGTCGCGGGCGCGGATCGCATGACCTTGTGTGATGAGCTGGCGGTGGAGGATTGCCTGGCGCTGATGCGCGTTGCGCTCGATCCCGCCGACGATCTCGCGCTTGCGTGCGTGCTGAAGGGGCCTTGGCTCGGGCTGACCGACGATGACGCGGATTTGTTTCCGCTCGCTTATGGGCGCCGTGTTGGCGAGACGCTTCTGCAAAGGTTGCAGGCGGAGACCTCCGATCGTTACGCATCCGCGCGCGCGTTTGCGGCGGCGTTGATCGAACGCGCGGATTGGGAGCCTTTCCGTTTCCTAAGTTGGGCGCTGGAGACGGCGCATGACGGCGCGCGTACGGGCTGGGAGTGCGTGTTTGCACGGCTTGGGCCGGAGTCACGCGATCCGCTGGAAGAGCTTTTGCAGCGGGCGCTCAAGCCGGCTGGACACGCGGCGGCGACGCTGCAGCGTTTCGTGCACGACGTCGAGTTTGACGCGGGGCAGATCAAAAGAGAGCTCGAAGCAGAGACCGGCGCCATCCGCGTCATGACCGTGCATGGAGCAAAAGGGCTCGAGGCGCCGGTGGTCATTCTCGCGGACACCACCGCCGGTGTGGACGACAAGCCAGACAATGGCTTGATCTTTGACGACGATGACGGGCCATTTGTGTCCTTCCGAAGCCGCGACGACGACGCGAAGGTGTCCCAGGCGCGTCTCGGGCACGCGCAGCGCATGCAAAGCGAACATTGGCGTTTGCTTTACGTCGCGATGACGCGCGCTCGCGACCGCTTGATCGTGTGCGGCGGGCAACATGGCAATGCGGTGGCGGGAGAAGCGCCGGAAAGTTGGCGACTTGCGGTTGAGCAGGCGCTGCAAGAGCTTGGCGCCGCTCCGATGGAGACGCCGTTCGGCGAAGGCCTGCGCTGGGGGCGTCCTGCAACGGCGCCAGAGTCGCCAGAGGCGGAAACCTCGAAGCCTCTCACACCGCCGCTTTGGGCGAAGCGCTCTTTCGGAAGCGTGACGAGCACCGTTGCCGCGGCGCCGTCGCGTTTGAAGCAGATCGACCCGCTGTTGTTTTCGCCGCGCGGAGAGGGGCGGAGCCGATTTCGGCGCGGCGTACTCATTCACGGACTGCTTCAACGCCTTCCCGAGCTGCCGCGCGACGGGCGTTTTGATGCCGCGCTGGCGTGGTTGGCGAGACAGGGCGTTCAGGAGAACGCGCGTGAAGCGCTTGCCAAGGAGGCGTTATCCGTCACTGAAAGCAGCGCTTTTGCGGCGGCTTTTGGCGTCAACAGCCGTGCCGAAGCGCCAGTTGTCGGCGAAGTACTAGGCATGCAGGTGCGTGGCGTCGTCGATCGCCTGGTGGTTGAGCAAAGTCGCGTTCTTGTGCTGGACTTCAAAACAGATCGGCCAGCGCCGATGGATCCAAATCTCACCCCGCAGGAATACGTCCTGCAGCTGGCGCTCTATGCGGAAGTGCTCAAGCAGATATTCCCAAAGAAGGCGTTGAATTGCGCGCTTCTCTGGACTGAGGCGCCGCGCCTTATGGAGCTGTCCGCCGCTCAGCTTGCCGGTGCGCTGGCTGACCTTCGCGAGAGTTGAAAGCCCTTGGGACGCAGCTTACATAAAAGCGCGAACGTGACGCGGGAGAAGGCCAGGTGCCCACAAGCAAGACGACGGACGATAGTTTCGAAGCCGATGTGCTGAAATCGACCAAGCCAGTGCTGGTTGATTTCTGGGCGGAGTGGTGTGGTCCGTGCAAGCAGATTGGGCCGGCGCTTGAAGAGATCGCCTCCGAACTGGGGGACCGCGTCTCGGTGGCAAAGCTCAATATCGACGACAATCCGATGACCCCGGGACGCTATGGCGTGCGCGGCATTCCTACTTTGATGGTGTTCAAGGACGGCAAGGTCGCATCCACCAAGGTCGGCGCTATGCCGAAGTCGAAGATCGTCGAGTGGCTAAACGAGACGGTTTAGATCAAGCGCAGCCGCAGCCAGCGAGAGCGATCCGCAAATCAGAATGCGTTTGGCGCCATCGCTGACGACAGCGTCGATGGCGCTATGCAGATCGCGAGCGCAGCGGGCGTGATCGCCCGCTGCGCTTGCGAGCATTAGGGGGGGCGCGCCCTCGGGCAGCGGAACGAATACAACGCGGTCGGCGGCTGGCGCGAGTTCCTCGACAAACGCGCGCCAATCCTTGCGCGCGCGCATGCCGATGATCAACGCAGTCCGCGCTGGGCGCGTCTGCTGCATGGCCGCGAGCGATCGTCGAAGCGCTGCCGCGGCGTGCGCGTTATGGCCGCCGTCCAGCCATAGCTCAGCGTCGCCCGCGAGCGCTTTGAGCGGACCGCGTGTAAGCGGCTGCAAGCGCGCGGGCCAATGCGCTGAGGTTATGCCGAACGCGAACGCGTCGTCGCTTATCGTGAAGCGCGTTGGGCCCAGAAGGACCGCACATGCAAGGCCCGCATTTTCGATTTGATGAGCGCCGGTGAGCGTCGGAAGCGGCAGATCGAGCGCACGCGATTGTGTCTGCACAACGAGCCGTCCGTGACTTCGGTAGGCGTCCCACTCTACGCCAGCGCGAAACAATGGCGCGCCGACGCGCGACGCTTCGGCTTCGATCACGTTCATGGCGTCGGGCGCCTGCCGCGCGACGAAAGCAGGAGAATTGCGCCTGAGGATGCCGGCCTTGTGCGATGCGATGTCCGCGATCGTGTTTCCGAGGACGTCTCGATGGTCGATGCCTATGGGCGCAATGACGCTCGCGGCGGGCCACGCGACGACATTGGTTGAATCCTCTCGCCCGCCCATGCCGGCTTCAAGAAGCACAAGATCAGCCGGCGTTTCGTCGAACAACATAAACGCAGCCGCCGCCTGCGCGTCGAATTGTGTGATGTCACGGCTGATCGCGGCCACGACTTCGGCGGCGCCGGCGAGTCGTTCCTCAGCGACGGGCTGGCTCGCCACCACGAAGCGCTCGCTCAAGCGCAGGAGGTGCGGCTTTGTGAAGGCATGCACGCGTAGTCCGGCCGCTTCCGCGATCGCGCGCATGAAGGCGATGGTGGATCCTTTTCCGTTGGTGCCAGCGACATGAACAACCGGCGGAAGGTTTGCATGCGGGGCGCCGAGTGCGGTCAAAACCTCGCGCAAGCTGGCAAGGTCAAAGGGCTTCCCGTGCCCAAACTCCGGACCAAACAGTTCCTCGAACCTGCGCAGCGGCTTGTCGTCGTCTCGCTCCGACATCCTCGGTTCATCCTGACGTCGAGAGGCCCTGCGGATATACGGGCTACTCGGCCGCTTTGGCGCGTTGCGCCTTGGTCGCCTTGCGTTTGGATTTCCCGGACGGCGCGTCGTCCGCCTCCAAGACGGATTCCGTCAGATCGAGCACTTCGCCGCCGTCGTCTTGGACGACCGCTCGCTTGTGCATCAACACCGACAAGAGCGTGGTGAGCGTGGATTTGAGTTGGCGGCGGTCGACCACGAGATCAACCATGCCTTTGTCGAGCAGATATTCCGAGCGCTGAAAGCCTTCCGGCAATTTCTGGCGAATTGTTTGTTCGATGACCCGCGGTCCCGCGAAACCGATCAGCGCGCCGGGCTCCGCGATGTGGACGTCGCCGAGCATGGCGTAGCTGGCCGTGACGCCGCCTGTCGTGGGATCGGCGAGAACGACGATGTAGGGGAGGCTGGCTTCGTGCAGCGATTGAATCGCCAACGTCGTACGCGGCATCTGCATCAGCGACAGGATGCCCTCCTGCATACGCGCGCCGCCCGAGGCGGTCACCATGATCAGCGCCGCCTTGCGTCTTACGGCGGCCTCCGCCGCCGCAATGAACGCGTCGCCGGCCGCCATGCCGAGCGATCCGCCCATGAATTCGAAATCTTGTACAAGCACCACGGCGTGGGCGCCGCCGATCCTGCCATAACCGGCGGCCATGCAGTCATCGCGTCCGACCTTGGCGCGCGCCGATTTCAGGCGATCGGCGTATTTCTTGTCGTCCTTGAATTTCAGGGGATCGATCGCGACCTTCGGCAAAGTGATTTTTTGCCAGGCTTGGTCGTCGAACAAATGCTTGAAACGCGCGTCGGGGCCGATGCGCATGTGAAAGCCAGACGGCGTAACCCAGTCGGAGGCCTCCAACTCCGCGCGATACACAAGCTCGCCAGAGATCGGGTCCTTTATCCAAAGGTTATCGGGAGACTCGCGTGCGTCCTCGGGCTTTTTCCCGCGCAGCCCAGGCCGGGCAAAATTCGACAGCCAGTTCATGGGTTCGTTCCCTTTTTGGCTCGCGCTGTGCGCACAGCATCGCTCAGGAGCGTCACTTTGCGCAAGACGCGTTCGACGGCTTCCGCTTTCGCGCCGGCGGCGATTTCATCGACGAAAGCCGACCCGACGACGACAGCGTCGGCGGTTTGCGCGATCGCGCGCGCGGCGTCAGGTTCACGCACGCCAAAACCGACGGCGATGGGCAGCTCCGTTGTTTGCTTCAAGCGGCCCACTGCATCCTTCACGTGCGCACTGGACGCCGCTTGCGCGCCGGTGATCCCAGCGACCGACACATAATAGAGGAAACCGGAAGCGCCATCGAGCACCTTGGTTAAGCGGTGTTCGTCTGTTGTCGGAGTCGCGAGGCGAATGATCGAGAGATCGTGTTTGGTAAACGCGCGTCGGAGCGGCGCGTCCTCTTCCGGCGGCAGATCGACGACGATCGCCCCGTCGGCGCCCGCGGCATGCATGGCTTGCGCGAACGCGTCGTAGCCCATGCTTTCGATGGGGTTGGCGTAGCCCATAAGGATAAGCGGCGTGTCTTGGTCGGTTTCGCGAAAACGGCGCGCGAGTTCGAGTGTCTTCTTCAACGAGCCGCCAGCCTTCAACGCGCGCAACGCGGCTTTCTGGATGCTTGGCCCATCGGCCATCGGATCGGTGAACGGAAAGCCAAGCTCGATGATGTCAGCGCCAGCGTCCGGCAGTCCGCGCAGAATCTCAAACGTCGTCTCATTATCTGGATCGGACGCCATGATGTATGTGACAAGCGCGGCGCGGTTTTCGCGCTTGAGCGACGTGAAGCGGGCGGAGAGGCGTGTACTCACGACGCGCGCCGCAGCTGTGCGGGGCAATATTCGCGACCTAATACGACCGCGAACGTGTGAAGTGCGGGGGCCTTCCAAAAATCAGGGTCGTCGATTTCCCTTTCGGCCATTCCGTACTCAAAAGACAGCGATTCAAAGCAGCCGGCGTTCGCCGTCGGACGTTCATAGACGCACATAAGGGGCGTGTCCGGCGGCCAGACTGCAGTCCAACCCTGGCGTCCGAGTTGTTCGCAGTAGTGAGGTCCCCAATAATAATCGTCCTCTTCATTTTCCGCAGTGGGAAAGCGGATGCACCCAAGAATTTGACCGCCTCGATGATCGATGACGCGTTGGGTGTAGCTGTCGATGTGGCAATCGCTTGTTATTTCTGAGCCTTCGCCGAGCGTGATCGTGACAACCCCTGCGACGCTAAACGTCTCGGTATTTGACGGCGTGGCGCACCCAACAAACAACAGCGCGACAAAGGCGCCGGACGTGATTTGAAGTGCCGCTCTCACAGCCCAACCCCCAGGGCACCGGCCACCGTGAAGACGTCTTTATCCCCGCGCCCGCAGAGGTTCATGATGATGAGGCCTTTGGGTCCAAGCTCCATTGCTACATCGCCGACGCGCGCCAGTGCGTGCGATGGCTCCAGCGCCGGCAGGATGCCTTCGAGTTTCGCGCATAATTTGAACGCTTCGAGCGCCTCGGTGTCCGTAGCGCTGAGATACTGTGCGCGGCCGATGTCGTGCAGATATGAATGCTCCGGCCCAACGCCCGGATAATCCAGTCCCGCGCTGATCGAATGACCTTCGAGGATTTGGCCGTCTTCGTTCTGTAAGAGATAAGTGCGGTTGCCGTGCAATACGCCGGGCCTGCCGCCATTGATGGCGGCGGAGTGCTCGAAGCGCTCGTCGATGCCGTGGCCCGCCGCTTCGACTCCAATCAGGCGCACGCTTTCGTCAGCGATGAACGGATGAAAGAGGCCGATCGCATTCGAGCCGCCGCCGATGCAAGCCATTACCGCGTCGGGCAAACGCCCTTCGCGCTCGAGAATCTGCGCGCGCGCCTCCTGGCCGATGACGCTTTGAAAATCGCGCACCATTTCCGGGTAGGGGTGCGGACCCGCCGCTGTGCCGATGCAATAGAAGGTATCGTGCACGTTGGTGACCCAATCGCGCAGCGCTTCGTTCATGGCGTCCTTCAGCGTCGCCGCGCCACTCGTCACCGGGCGCACTTCCGCGCCAAGCAGCTTCATGCGGAACACGTTCGGCTTTTGCCGCTCGATGTCGGTCGCGCCCATGAACACGATGCAGGGCAGGCCGAAACGCGCGCAAACCGTCGCCGTCGCCACGCCATGTTGGCCCGCGCCTGTCTCGGCGATGATGCGGGTTTTGCCCATGCGCAGCGCGAGCAGCACTTGGCCGAGGCAATTGTTGATCTTGTGCGCGCCGGTGTGATTGAGCTCGTCGCGTTTGAAGTAGATTTTCGCTGCGCCGAAGTGCTCGGTCAGCCGCTCGGCGAAGTAGAGCGGCGACGGTCGGCCCACATAATGGGTCCAGAAATCGGCCATCATCGCCGCGAAGGCAGGGTCGGCTTGGGCTTCCCGATAGGCGCGCTCCAGATCGAGCACGAGCGGCATCAAGGTCTCGGCCACGAAGCGACCGCCATATTGGCCAAAACGGCCTTGGGCGTCGGGCAAGTCCTGCCAGTTTCTGCGGGCGTCCATGGAGGGCTGGAGGCTCTCTGCGTTAGCGTCTGGCGGCGGCGAGGAATTCGGCAATCCGCGTTGGGTCCTTTAGGCCGGGGGCGCTCTCAACGCCAGAGGAGACGTCCACAAGGCCGGCGCCCGAAACCCGGATCGCCTCCGCCACGTTTTGGGGGGTCAGGCCGCCGGAGAGCATCCACGGCAGGGAGAAGCGCTTTCCCGCCAGGATTTGCCAGTCGAAAGCGGCGGCGTTTCCGCCAGGCAAGCCGCCCGGTGGGGGCTTGGCGTCAAACAGCAGCATGTCAGCGACTGGCTCATACGCCGCCGCCTGCGCGAGGTCGTCCGCCCGCGCGACGCCGATGGCCTTGATCACGCCCTTGGAGGCGAAGCGGCGGATCGCTGCCACCCTGGCCGGGGGTTCGGCCCCGTGCGCTTGCAACCAGTCCGGGCGGACAGCGGCGGCGATTGCGCCCAATTGCTGGTCGGGGGCGTCCACCGTTAGCGCCACGATCTCGACCCGCCCTCGGGCCTGTTCGGCAAGCGCCGCAGCCGCATCCAGGCTGAGGTGACGCGGGCTCTTGGGGAAGAACACGAGGCCGGCAAAGCGGGCCCCGCCCGCAATGGCGGCGTCGAGCGCGTCTCTGTTGGAAATGCCGCAGATTTTTGTCTCAGCCATGCGCGGGCGCAAAGTGGAGAAGCTCGTTCGGGTAGTAAAGGGCACGCTGCGAGGAGTTCTCATGATCCTGACCCTGCACGTTCTGTTTGCGGGCCTGTGGCTGGGCTGTGTTGTGACCGAGGTGCTGTTCGAGCGCACGTTGCTCCATAGGGGGCGCGAAACCGAGCGCTTGCTTGCACGCCTGCATTTGCGGGTCGACCTGTGGGTCGAGCTTCCTGGTCATGGCGGGGGCGGCGATCACCGGCGTATTGCTTTGGGGCGGCGCCGGTTCGCCCTGGCTCTACGCGAAGATGGGTTTGGGCGCGCTCGCGGTGCTTGCAAACCTTGTGTGCGCAACCTTTGTATTTCGCCGTGCGGCGGCGGCCAAGGCTGATGCGTGGGAGAGTTTCGCGACCGCCGACGCTTGGCAGCACAAGTCTGGCGCGGTGGTGTTGGTTGCGCTTGTTGCGGCGCTCGCGATCGGGATTGGCCAGAGGCTCTGAGCCGGCTCGCTCAGAGCCTCTGGCTTTGGCTTACTTTTTCAACGCGTCGCGAATTTCGCGCAGCAGGACGATGTCCTCTGGCGTTGGCGGCGGCGCGGCGGGAGCCTCGGCTTCCTGCTTTTTCATTGTGTTCATGCCCTTGATGATCATGAACAGAACCCAGGCCACGATAACAAACTTGATCGCGGCGTTGATGAACTTGCCATAGTTGATCGCGACCTCCGGGATCGCGGCGACGTAGCCCTCGGCGCCTTCCGTCCCGACAGCCGGCGCGGCTTGCTGGATCACAAGTTTAAGCGTCGAGAAGTCGATGCCCGCAAGCAAAAGCCCGATTGGCGGCATGATCACGTCATCGACGAGTGAGGAAACGATCGTCCCGAACGCGGCGCCGATAATCACACCGACGGCAAGGTCGACGACGTTTCCCTTCATCGCGAAATCGCGAAATTCCTTGAGCATTGACATGCGTGGCTCCCTCCAAACGGATGCCGCGAAGTCACTAAGGGAAATGACGCTTAGGTCAACTATACAACAGTGCGCGGAAACGATTAACCAATTTCATGGCACCCATTGTTTCAGGGAGTTGAGAAAGAAGATCCATGAGTCGTGATTCCGACTGGATGCTGGGCCCAGCGGAGGTTGTCGCACTGGTAAACAAGGGCGCATGGCCGCGACTGGGATTTGCGTTTGTGTCGGCCCTCGTGGCCGGCGCCGTCGCTCCGCTGACCTGGTTGGCGGGCTGGCTCGCGATCATGCTTGCCTGGGAAGTCGGTCTCCGGCCTTACGCGGAGCGCGCTTTTCTAACGCCCGGCCAAAGGACGGAGTCGCAATTCCACAGGCTGGCGGCGATCAATTTGGTTGGCGCGACCGCATACACCGTGTTGCCCGCGTTGGCTTGGACGTCGGGAGAGCCTCTCGGCATGGTGCTGGCGGCGGCATGGATCAGCGGCTCGGCGAACCACGCCTTCGTTTATTTCTCAAGCAATCGGGTCCTCTTGATTGCAAATCTAGCGCCGCTCGCGGTTTGCGTGCTGTTGGCGCCGCTCGCCACGGACGGCTTTACGCTGACATCGGCGCTCAGCGTGATTGTGTTGGCGAGCCTCGTGGCTGCCGCCGGCATCTTCGGCTATGATCGGCGTATTCTACTCAAAGCGCTGGCGAGCAATCAGGCGGCCCGCGTCGCCGCTGAGCAAGCCAACGCGTTCAAGTCGCACTTTCTCGCCAATCTAGGGCATGAGCTGCGGACGCCGCTCAATTCCGTGATCGGGTACGCCGAACTCATCGCGGAGGAGGCGACTCCTCATGCCGATGATGCGGGCAAGATCGCAAGCGCGGCGCGGCAAATGCTTTCTCTCGTCAACGTCGTTATCGACATCGCGCGGCTGGAGTCGGGCAAGGTGACGCTGCGTCCCGAGCGCACACAGATCGCCGCAATTATGGAACAGCTGCGAGACGCCGCGCTTCCTTTCGCGGCGATCAGGCGCAATCAATTAATCTTCGCGGATGTTCGAGGGTTGGGCGCCGCGACGATCGATCATAGTTGGCTCCATCAGGGCTTGATGCAAATCCTGGTGAACTGCGCGCAAGGCGCCGCCAATGGCGTTATTCGCGTGGCGGCGTCGCGCGGCGTACGCGATGGCAAGCCCGCGCTGTCCTTTGAAATCCGCGACACCGGCGAGGCGCTGACCGCCGAACGGTGCGCGGAGTTGTTTGAGCCATTCCGCGGCGCTCGTGGGGAGGAGAGGGGCGATGCTGGACTCGGCCTGCCGTTCGCACGACAGATCGCGCGCGCAATGGGTGGCGATGCACTCTGCGAGCCGATCTCTCAGGGCGGGGTCAAATTCACATTCTGGGTCGTCGCGGACGGCGCGGCCGCAGGACCTTAAGGTTCTTCGCCGCCGTTCACTTGCACGCGCAATTCCTTACCCGGCTTGAAGAAGGGAACGCGTTTGGCTTCAACCTTCACGGTCGCACCGGTTCTAGGGTTGCGTCCCGTGCGTGCGTCCCGCTTGCGCACCGAAAAGGCGCCAAATCCGCGCAACTCGACGCGGCCGCCCTCCGCGAGCGCGAGCGCGATCTCCTCAAGCACCACATCAACGGCGTGCTCGACCTCGGTGGTTTTCACCGCCGGCATTTCCTCTTGGAGCTTGGTCACGAGTTCCGAGCGCAGCATTCTCGACCCCTTCGAGAGACGCGGGAGTAGAGCCGCCATCGGCGCGGTCGTCAACAACGGACCGACTTGAAAAGCAAGGAAAAAGCCCGGCGTGGCATCCATCCACGCCGGGCCTTGACCCTTCTGAGAACTGGCGGAAGCCGCTTACGGCTTGCTGCGGTCCTTCAGCGCGGCGCCGAGGATATCCCCCAGCGACGCTCCGGAGTCGGACGATCCGAATTGCGCGATGGCTTCTTTCTCGTCCTTCAGCTCCATGGCTTTGATCGACAGCGACACCTTACGGCTCGCCTTGTCAAAGCCCGTCACCATGGCGTCGATCCGGTCGCCGACCGCGAAGCGATCGGGGCGCTGCTCGGAGCGGTCGCGGGAAAGATCGGACTTGCGGATGAAGCTGCGCAGCGCGTTGCCTTCGCCGAAGCCGACATCGATGCCGCCGCTGGCGACTTCCAGGACTTCAACCGTCAGGACTTGGCCCTTGCGGTAGTCAGCGTCCGCCATCGGGTCGGACGCGACCTGCTTGATGCCGAGCGAGATACGTTCTTTCTCAACGTCGACATCAAGCACCTTCGCCTTGACGACGTCGCCCTTGTTGTAGCGGGACAAGGCTTCTTCGCCTTGCACGTCCCAGGCGATGTCGGACAGGTGGACCATGCCGTCCAATTCCGGCGTGAGACCGACGAACAAGCCGAATTCGGTAATGTTCTTGATTTCGCCCTCGATGATCGACCCGGCGGGATGCGCGGAGACGAAAGCATCCCAAGGATTGGCTTGAACTTGCTTGATGCCGAGGGAAATGCGGCGCTTCTCGCCATCGACGTCCAGAACCTGCACGTCGACTTCCTGGCTGGTTGAAAGAATCTTCGATGGATGAAGGTTCTTCTTGGTCCAGCTCATCTCGGACACGTGGACAAGGCCTTCCACGCCTGGTTCGAGTTCGACGAACGCGCCGTAGTCGGTGATGTTGGTGACGCGACCAGAGAACTTGCCGCCGGCCGGATACTTGGCGTCGACGTTGTCCCACGGGTCCGTCATCAGCTGTTTCATGCCGAGCGAGATGCGTTGGGTGTCGGGGTTGATCTTGACGATCTGCACCTTCACCGTGTCGCCGACATTGAGCACTTGGCTCGGATGGCTGATGCGTTTCCAGCTCATGTCGGTGACGTGCAGGAGGCCGTCGATCCCGCCGAGATCAACGAATGCGCCGTAATCGGTGATGTTCTTGACAACGCCGTCGCGGATTTCGCCTTCCTTCAGCTGGCCCACGATCTCGGCGCGTTCGCTTGCGCGGCTTTCCTCAAGCACGGCGCGACGGGAGACGACAATGTTCCCCCGCTGACGGTCCATCTTAAGGATCGCGAAGGGCTGCACGATGTTCATGAGCGGGCCGACGTCACGCACGGGTCGAATGTCGACCTGGCTGCCCGGCAGGAAGGCGTTCGCGCCGCCAAGGTCGACCGTGAAGCCGCCCTTCACGCGGCCGACGAGCGCGCCATTGACCGCCTCGCCCGCAGCGAAGCTCTTCTCAAGGCGCGTCCACGCCTCTTCACGGCGCGCTTTTTCACGGCTGACGACGGCGTCGCCGAGCGCGTTCTCGATGCGATCGAGGTAAACTTCGACAATGTCGCCGGGCTTTGGTTGGCCCGCGCCATCGTCGACAAGAAACTCGCGGAGGGGAATGCGGCCCTCGGTCTTGAGGCCGATATCAACAACAACGAAGTCATTTTCGATGGCCGCAACGGTGGCGGCGATTACGCGCCCTTCGAGCATGCCGCGGGATTCGAAGCTCTGATCGAGCAGCGCGGCGAAGTCGTCGCGTGTTGGATTAAGAGAGGGGTTCTGGGCTTGAGACGCCATATGTAAAGTCACTCCAAAATCAACATGGGCCAACCGGTTGGCTCCGGCGGTCTCGGCCGCACCATGCGGCCGTCCACGGGTAGGCTTTGTGGGGAAGCTTTGGGGTTAGGTCGCCCCACGGCGCAGACGCGCCGCCTCAACGATCCGCAAGGCGGCTTCCACCGCCGCCTCTATAGAAAGGTCGGTGGTATCCAGCAAGTGCGCGTCCGCCGCCTTTAGGAGGGGGGCGTCGGTCCGGTTCGTGTCGCGGGCATCGCGCTCGGCGATCTGGGCTTCGACCTGCTCGAAGGTCACAGGTTCGCCCCGTCCCCTGAGTTCCCCGAAGCGTCGGCGGGCTCTGGCTTGCAGGGACGCCGTCACGAAGAGCTTTACCTCCGCGTCGGGGCAAATGACCGTCCCAATATCGCGTCCGTCAAGCACGGCCCCGGCGGGGTCCGCTGCAAAGGCGCGCTGAGCCTGGAGCAGAGCAGCTCTCACGCCGGGGATGGCGGCCACCTTCGATGCCGCGGCGCCGGCCTGCGATGTCCTGATCCGCGCTTCGTCGATGGCGTTGAGGTCAAGCGCCCGTGCCGCCGCGACCGCGCGCGCCTCGTCCGCGAGATCTACGCGTGCGTCAAGCAAAGCCAGACCCACAGCCCGATACAGCGAACCCGTGTCCAGACGCTTCAATCCAAAGTGCTTGGCGACGCCCGCCGCAACGGTTCCTTTTCCGGATGCGGTCGGGCCATCGATGGCGATAATCATGCGGCGGCGTCTAGCAGGCGCGGCCCCCGCCGTCACGTTCCCTAGCGGCCCGCTTGACAGCCGCGCTCAAGCGTTGGCGAAGCTAGCGCATGAGTGCTGAAGTTTTCGATGTGGTCGTGGTTGGCGCCGGTCTCTCGGGCGTGGGCGCGAGCGTTCACCTCGGGAAGCATTGCCCCGACAAAAGCTATGTCATCCTGGAAGCGCGTGAAGCCATCGGCGGGACCTGGGATCTGTTTCGATACCCGGGCATTCGCTCCGATAGCGACATGTATACCTTGGGATATGCGTTCAAGCCGTGGACGGAGCAGAAGGCGATCGCCGACGGCCCCTCCATTCGCGCCTATGTCAACGACACCGCGCGCGACTATGGAATCGATAAGCACATTCGATTCAAGCAAAGCGTGAGGCGCATCTCGTGGGATTCACACGCCGCGCGTTGGACGGTCGAAGTCGAGCATGAGGGCGTCCTCAAACGATACGAGACGAAGTTCGTGCTCATGTGCGCGGGGTACTATCGGTACGATCATGGATACCTGCCCGACTTCCCCGGCTACGAGCGGTTCAAGGGCCGCGTCGTCCATCCGCAACACTGGCCAGAGGACCTCGACTACGCCAACAAGCGTGTCATCGTCATCGGTTCGGGCGCAACGGCTGTAACGCTGGTCCCTTCCATGGCGGACAAGGCGGCGCACGTGACCATGCTTCAGCGCTCGCCGACCTACATGATTTCCATGCCTGCGGTCGACAAGCTGGCGCATGGCTTGCGTCGGATCTTGCCGGCGCAGGCGGCGTACGATGTGATCCGGTTTCTCAGGATCACCATGCAGCAGCTTTTCTTCAGGCTTGCGCGTGCGCGACCGAAGCGCACGCGTGAACGATTGCTCGGACTTGTCGAAGACCAGATTGGCCCCGACGCGGTGCGAAAACATTTCACGCCCCGTTACAATCCCTGGGAAGAACGCCTTTGCTTAGTGCCCGACAACGACATGTTTGCGGCGATCAAGGAAGGCAAGGCGTCGGTCGTGACGGACCAGATCGAGTCTTTCACGGAGAAGGGCGTTAAGCTGAAATCGGGCCAAGAACTCGAGGCGGACATCATCGTCACCGCGACCGGATTGGCGCTGCAGATGCTCGGCGGCGCCGAGGTTTTTGTCGACGGAAAAAAAGTCGAGACGGGACAGAGCTACGCCTACAAGGGCGCGATGCTCTCCGATGTGCCGAATCTCGCTTTCGTGTTTGGGTACACAAATGCGTCCTGGACCCTGCGCGCCGATCTGATCAGCGAGTACGTGTGCAGACTTATCAACTACATGGATGAATATGGCTTGGCTTCCGCGACGCCGCGGGTGGGAGCGCGGCGGCTCGAAGAACGTCCGTTCGTCGACTTTTCATCCGGATACTTCAAGCGCGTTGCGCATCTCCTGCCGAAACAAACGACAACCGCGCCGTGGAAGCAGAACCAAAGTTATCTTCATGACCTGATGGATTTGCGTTTTGGCGCCGTCGAGGACGGCGTTCTTGAGTTTAAGCGCGCGGCGCCAGCGCAGGCCGATCGCACGCCTGCGCCGGCATTCGCCAAGTAGCGGAGGATCGCGTGCGACGCATGGGCTTGGTAGTTCTGTCGGCGTTGGTCGCCGGCATCGTCGTTGGCGAGGCCGTCCGCAGCCATGCGCCGCAGCTCGCGGGCGCCACCGACGTTGTCGAGGCAATCGGCGGTTTGTGGCTTAACGCGCTCCGGATGACGGTCGTGCCGCTGGTGGTGTCGCTGCTGGTGACCGGGATCGCCGCAGTCTCCGACACGGCGCGCGCGGGCGGTTTAGTGGCGCGGGCGATTACGCTCTTCACGGCGCTCATTTTCTTCGCCGCCGTGTTTGGGATTGTCGCAACGAAGCTGCTGCTCGGCGCTTGGCCCTTCAGCGGTGATGCCGCCGCGAGCCTCATCGCCAGCGTCGGCGCCGACGCTATTGAGATCGCCGAACCGCCGACGTTTGTGAGTTGGGTGCAGGGGCTCGCGCCGGTCAACCCCGTCAGCGCCGCCGCTAGTGACAGCATCCTTCAGCTGGTCGTGTTCGCTGTTTTCTTTGGTTTCGCGGCAACACGACTCGAAACCAGCCTACGAGATCCGATCGTCACGTTTTTCCGAGCGGTCGCGGAAGCCATGATCGTCGTGGTGCGTTGGGTGCTCGTGGCCGCGCCGGTCGGAGTGTTTGCGCTGGCGTTAGGGGTAGGGGCTCGCGCCGGCATTGGCGCCGCGGGCGTGCTGGCGCAGTACGCGGTGGTGGTGTCGGCCGCGACGTTGGGGATCACGCTGGTGGCTTGGTTGTTGGCGGTGACATGGGGCGGGCAGCCGGCGGGCCGCTTCACCGCCGCGATGACGCCGGTTTGGGCGATCGCCGCTTCGACGCAATCCTCGCTCGCGTCGTTGCCCGCGATGCTCGACGCTTCGCTCCGCGGCTTGCGCATCGCGCCGCATGTGGCGGACGTGGTGCTCCCGCTCGCGGTGGCGTTGTTTCGGTTTACGAGCCCGGTGGCGAATCTCGCCGTGTGCTTCATCATCGCGCACCTGTACGGGCTCGAACCAACGCTGCTGCAAATTTTCGGCGCCGTGTTTGTTGCGTTCGGCGTCAGCGTCGGTTCCGTGGGATTGCCGGGGCAGGTGTCATTTGTGGCGTCGATCGCCCCGATTTGCATGGCGCTTGGCGTGCCGTTTGAGTTGCTTGGCATATTGTTGGCGGTTGAAATCATACCTGACGTGTTCCGCACTCTTGGGAACGTCACCGCGGATGTCGCGACGACCGCGATCCTGAATCGGAACGGAAATCCCAAAGCGCCCTGAAGCGGGCGCCTAGCTGGCGCTGGCGATCTCGGCGCCGAGCTGCCGCATCAGTTCGGAAAAACCGGGGAAGGACGTAGCGATCATCTCGGCTTGATCGACAACGACGGGTTCTTTCGCGCCCAACCCCAGCACGAGGAACGACATAGCCACGCGGTGGTCGCCATGAGTGCGGATGTTCGCGCCGCCGCGGACGCTCTTGGGTCCCTTCCCGCGCACGATAAGCCCGTCCGGCAGCTCTTCGGCGTCGACGCCGCAGGCGCGTAGACCGTCCACCATCAACGTGATCCGGTCGCTTTCCTTCACCCGCAACTCCGCTGCGCCAACAATACGCGTTTCGCCTTCCGCAAACGCCGCGACCACTGAAAGTATCGGGAACTCGTCGATCATGGACGGCGCGCGCCCAGGCGGTGGCGAGACGCCACGGAGCTTGCTTGCGCTTACGCGGATATCGGCGATCGGTTCGCCGATCGGGTCATGGCGCCGTTCATAGTCGAGGTTCGCCCCCATCTCCGCCAGGGTTTCGAACAGCCCAAGCCTGAGCGGATTGACGAGAACGTCTTGAATGCGGATGTCGCTGTCTTTTACGATCAGCGCAGCGGCCGCTGGGAACGCCGCCGACGATGGATCCGCAGGCACGTAGATCGGCGCTCCGAAGAGCCGGCTCGCCCGCACGCGCGGGTGCGCAACGCCATCGACCTCAACCGTATCGATCGCCGCGCCGAACACTCCCAACATGCGTTCGGTATGATCGCGAGATCGTTCCGGTTCGATGAGAACGGTCTCGCCCTCCGCTTGCAGGCCGGCGAGCAGCACCGCCGACTTGACCTGCGCCGAGGAGACCGGCGAGCGATAAGTGATGCCGTGGAGTTTGCCGCCATGCACGATGAGAGGCATACGGTTGTCGGTGCTGTCGAAGCGGGCGCCCATTTGCGATAGCGGCGCCATGACCCGGCCCATGGGCCGTTTTCGAAGCGACTGGTCTCCGTCGAACCGGGCGCTGAGCGGAAATCCGCAAACGGCGCCGATGAGCAGGCGGGCCGCGGTTCCCGAGTTGCCGCACTCGATCGTTTCTCTGGGTTGGCGCAACCCGCCCGCGCCTTGCACAATCCAACGCCCATTGGAGTCGCGTTCAGCCTGCGCGCCAAGGAGGCGAACGGCTTCTGCGGTGCAAAGCACATCGTCCGACTCGAGCAACCCCTCGACCTCGGTGCGCCCGTGCGCCAGCGCTCCGAGAATCAGAGCGCGATGCGAGATCGATTTGTCGCCTGGCGGCCGCACATCCCCTCTCAGGGGGGCAGCCGATCGCGCCTTCAGCCGCATTCTGACACCCGTTTTCGCGCCTGCTGTTGTTGAAACCACAAAGCTTTTGACAGGCGCACCCGATGGTGGCAAGCGAGCGCCCCGCGGTGAAAGAGCGGCCTCAAGGAGCAGCGTTTGGGCAAGACCGATCTGGGCGACAAGCAGATTTGCCCGAGTTGCGGGGCGAAGTTCTACGATCTCCGCCGGCGGCCGGCGGTATGCCCTAAGTGCACGACGAGTTTTGACCCCAGTGAAGAGGGCGTCCGCGTCCGGCGCGGTCGTTCGCGGGTTTCCGCCGATGTTGGGTACGAGGACGAGGAGGAACTCGAAGACGCGAAGGCGAAGTCCGGCGATGACGACGAGGACGAAGAGCAGGAAGCGACCCCAGAGATCGACAGCGATGCCGAGGCCGATCCAATCCTGGCCGACGATGACGAGGGCGTCGGCCCCGCCGCCGGCGATGAGCTTCCCGAGGGCTTCTCGGAGGAAGAGGCGGACCTCGGCGACGACAACGCCGATGACGACAGCGTCCCGCTCATTGAAGACGAAGAAGAGTTTCCGGAGGATGAGATCGGCGATCTGCCCGGCGACGGTGACGACGACGACGGCGGCCGGTAGGCTTTTGTCGCTTGAATCAAGGCGACGCGGAGCGTAGGTTCCGCGCTCCGCGAATAAGCGTGTTGGACACGCATGGGGCCATAGCTCAGCTGGGAGAGCGCCTGCATGGCATGCAGGAGGTCAGCGGTTCGATCCCGCTTGGCTCCACCAATATCCGTCGATCAAGATGCGCGATGGGCCCAGGCGAAGGCGGCCGCCGCGCCAAAAAGTCCGGGCTGTTTGTGCGTGATGATTTTCACCGGCATCGCGGCCATCAACGACTCGAAACGCCCCTTCGCGACAAAGCGCTGCGCAAAACCTGAACTCGCCAGAACATCGGCGATCCTGAGGCCGAGCCCGCCTGCGATGACGACGGCGTTAGCGCCCTGGGCAAGCGCGATGTCGCCCGCGCAAACGCCAAGGCACAGGCAAAAGCGATCGAGCGCCGCCGAAGCAAGCGTGTCGTCCCCGCGCAGCGCCGTTTCCCAGAGCGATTTGTCGTCTGTGACGTGGGCGGGCCGCTGCTCGATCGCCGCGAGCGCGGCGTAGATGTTGGCGAGACCCGGGCCCGACAAAATGCGTTCCGCGGAAACGCGCAGATAACGCTGGCGCAGGTGCGATAGGATTTGATCCTCAAGTCTATCGAATGGCGCGAAACTGGTGTGGCCGCCTTCGGTGCTGATGACCTCGTAGCCGTGGCGATGACGCACGATCTGCGAAACGCCCAACCCTGTTCCTGGGCCCACAACGCTGATGACGCCATCGACAGGCAAGCTCGCGCCTGGTCCGCACAGATGACGGAATTGGTCGTCCCTCAGATTGGCGACGGCGTGACCGACCGCCGCGAAGTCGTTGATCACCAGGACTTCGTCGAGCCCGAGTTGCTGCTTCAGCGCGGAGACGCGGATGACCCATGGGCTGTTGGTGAATTTGAGCACATCGCTGTTCGCCGGGCAGGCCACGGCGATGCTGGCGTGACGCGGGAGAGGTCTCCCGATGTGCGCGGCGAAAACCTCCCAGGCGCTTTGCAGGCTGGCGTATTGAGCGGTCTTAAGCACGAGCTCGGACGAGAGCTCGATGTGTCCGTCTTGGCGCGTGGCGATCGCGAAGCGGGCATGGGTGCCGCCAAGATCGGCTGTGACGATATCCATGGGCGACGCCCAGCTCCTAACAACGCCCCGAAACGTGAGGCGCGCTCACGTCCTAGCTTTCTGTTCGGCTGGAATTGTGTTGCGCGTCAAGTGCGCGAGCATGGCAGGCGTGCCTTTGGCGAGGGGGTTTGGAGGCGATTTGTCCTCAGGCTCGCGCGCGGCGCCCACAAAAGCGGTTGAAGCTATGCCATCCCCTGGGGCATTCATCGCGGCGCACCGCGGGGCGCTGACCCCCGCTTCAGCGGAGAAGTCATGGCAGAGTTCATTCCGGTTCCGCCGTTCGATCTTGTCGTCTTTGGCGCGACCGGCGACCTGGCGCTGCGCAAGCTGTTTCCGTCATTGTTGCATCGGTTCCTCGATGGGCAGATCCCGCCGCAATCGCGGATTATCGGCGCGGCGCGCTCGCCAATGGACGCTGAGGCTTTTCGGAAGCTCGTCCACGACTCGCGCTTGAAATTCGCGCCCGGGGCGTGTGGGGAGGAGGCCCAGTGCGCCGAGTTCCTGCGGCGCATAGACTATGTCCAGGTGGACGCATCGGCGCCGACCTCCGAGTGGGGGGGGCTGGCGGCCGCTCTCAAGCAAGGCGCCAACCCCGTTCGCATCTTCTACCTGTCCACCGCGCCCAGCTTGTTCGTGACCATCGCGCAGCGCCTAGGCGAAACGGGGCTGGCCACGCCGACATCGCGTATCGTACTTGAAAAGCCGATTGGCCGTGACCTCGCATCCTCGCGCGCGATCAATGACGGCGTGGCGCAGGTCTTCGACGAAAACCGGACGTTTCGGATCGATCACTACCTTGGCAAGGAAACGGTGCAGAACCTCTTGGTTCTTCGCTTCGCCAATATGCTGATCGAGCCGATTTGGTCGCGCGCCACGATCGATCATGTGCAGATCACGGTCGCCGAGGAGCTGGGCGTTGAAGGTCGCGGCGACTATTACGACAAGTCTGGCGCGCTGCGGGACATGGTCCAAAACCACATCCTCCAATTGCTTTGCCTCGTTGCGCTCGAGTCGCCGAATTCCGTTGATGCCGACGCGATCCGCACCGAAAAATTGAAGGTGCTTTCCGCGCTGCGTCGAATCGATGCGGCGGACGCCGTTTTGAAGACAGTCCGCGGTCAGTACCGCGCCGGGCTTGTGGCCGGAAATCCAGCGCGCGCGTACGCGGAAGAGATCGGAAGGACGTCGAGAACAGAGACGTTCGTCGCCGTAAAGGCCGAGGTGGACAATTGGCGTTGGGCGGGCGTCCCATTCTATCTGCGCACGGGAAAGCGCATGGGCGCGCGCAGGTCCGAGATCGTTGTCCAGTTCAAGGACACGCCGGTGCAGATGTTCGGGGCGGGCGGCGCTCCCAACAAACTCGTCATGCGCCTGCAGCCTGACGAGGGCGTGCATCTGTGGCTTAATGTGAAGGAGCCTGGGCCTGGTGGGCTGCGGGTGAAATCCGTGCCGCTCAACCTCTCTTTCGCGGACGCTTTCACCTTGCGCTATCCGGACGCCTACGAACGTCTGCTGATGGATGTCGTGCGCGGAAACCTCTCGCTGTTCATGCGCCGCGACGAAGTGGACGCCGCATGGGGCTGGGCCGACGCTTTGCTGGCGGCTTGGGACGAAGTGGGCGGTGAACCCTATGGTTATGCCGCGGGCTCGAACGGCCCCACGCAATCGGCTTTGCTCATGGATCGGGACGGAAGGGCTTGGTGGGACCCAGAATGAGTTCTCTCAATCCGACGGTTGAAGCCGTCACCGACCAAATCCGTGAGCGATCCGCGAAGCGTCGCCGCCGCTACCTCGAACTGATTGACGCCTACGACGCAAGCAAGCCCGCGCGAACGCGGCTCGCCGAGGCCAATCAAGCCCATACGGCTGCTGGTTGCGCCGCGATCGACAAAATTCAAGTTCTTGGCGGAACTTGGCCGTCGATCGGGATCGTCACCGCCTACAATGACATGCTCTCCGCGCACGCGCCCTATGAGCGCTACCCGGAGCTGATCCGCAAAGCCGCCCGCGGCGTCGGCGCGGTCGCGCAGGTCGCCGGCGGCGTCCCCGCAATGTGCGACGGCGTCACGCAAGGCTTCGAGGGCATGGAGTTGTCGTTGTGGTCGCGCGACGCGATCGCGCTCTCGACCGCGATCGCGCTTTCGCACGCGACGTTCGATGCGGCGCTTCTGCTCGGCATTTGCGACAAGATCGTACCGGGCTTGTTGATCGGCGCGCTGCGGTTTCCTTGGCTGCCCGCCATTCTTGTTCCTGGCGGCCCGATGCCCTCGGGACTGCCAAACAAGGAGAAAGCCGCGCGGCGCCAGCTTTTCGCCGAGGGTAAGATCGGGCGCGAGGAATTGCTGCGGGCCGAAGCGGAATCTTATCACGCGCCAGGCACGTGCACTTTCTACGGCACCGCGAACTCGAACCAGGTCATGGTCGAGATGATGGGCTTGCATCTTCCAGGCGCCGCCTTTGTCCCGACCAATACGCCATTGCGGGATGCGCTCACCGCGGCCGCCACGGAACGAGCGGCGGCGATAACCGGACTGGGAGGAGAATACCGCCCGATTGGCCGCGTCGTGGATGAGCGCGCCATCGTCAACGCGATGGTGGCCCTAATGGCGACCGGCGGGTCCACGAACCATTTCATCCATCTGCCGGCGATCGCGCTCGCGGCGGGGATCGAGATCAACTGGGACGATTTCGCGGCGTTGTCTCGCGTCACGCCGCTGATGGCTCGGGTCTATCCGAATGGGTCGGCGGACGTGAATCACTTTCACGCCGCAGGCGGCATGGGTTTTCTAACCAGGGAACTGATGGGCGCGGGCCTCGTGCATGCGGACATTCTCACCGTGAGCGATGGCGGGCTGGCCGCCTACGCCGCCGAACCGATTTTGGATGACGGAGGCGTTGTGTGGCGGGCGGCGCCCGCCAACAGCGCCGATGAGTCTGTTTTGCGGCCGGCGGGCGCCCCGTTCTCCGCCGATGGCGGGCTTCGCTTGATGGCCGGCAACCTTGGGCGTGCGGTGGTGAAGGTTTCGGCGGTGGACGACGCCAAGCGTACAGTCGAGGCGTCGGCGCTGGTCTTTGACAGTCAAGGCGAAGTGCAGGCGGCTTTCAAACGCGGCGATCTCGATCGCGATTGCGTGGTCGTCGTGCGCGGTCAGGGTCCGCGCGCGAACGGCATGCCGGAGCTTCACAAGCTGATGCCGCTTATGGGCGCGTTGCAGGACAGAGGATTTAAGGTCGCATTGGCGACGGACGGGCGCATGTCCGGCGCCAGCGGCAAGGTGCTCGCCGCGATCCATATCACGCCCGAGGCCGCGGATGGCGGGCCGATCGCTAAGGTCCGCACGGGCGACGTCCTGCGCATTGATGCGAACGCGGGAACCTTAGACATCGTCGCGCCGGCTGACTGGCGTGAGCGCGCGCCGTCACAGCTGGATCTTGTCGCTGGCGCGCGCGGCGTGGGCCGTGAGCTCTTCTCCTTGTTTCGCGCGAACGCATGCTCCGCGGAGCGGGGCGGCAGCGCTTTTCCTGACTTTGATCTGTAGTCAGCGCGGACTCAGGCCGCGTTGACGCATGCGCCAGATCAAGTGATCGAGTCGGTCTTGGCCAAAGAACGGCTCGTCCTCGAAAACGAACAAAGGTACGCCCCAATGGCCCGCATTGCGCTGGGCCGCCTCGTTTGCCGCGATCTCGGCGTCGATATCGCTCGCGTTTATGGCAATCTCCGCGTTGAGAGCCGCGGGATCGAGACCGGACGCGCTGAGGGCGTCGTCGATGTGGGCGCCTTCATGCCAGTTGTCGATCTCGCCCGACCAAATCTTATGTGCCGCGCGGCGAACGAATGAGAGTCCGACGCCCGCGCGCGCTGCGGCGACGCCGAGCCTGCTGACGCGAAAAATATAGGGCTGTTCTGCCGCTACTTCCCCTGCCGCCATATCCATGACGATCGGATCGGGGCGCGGCCAACGGTAAGGGATGTCGTGCATTTGTGCGATGCGAAAGGTGTCGCGCAGGAGATAGGGCGGCCAGAGCGGATTGACGCTTTTGAAGAAGCCCGGAATTCGCAACGCGATCGGCAGCACGATGCGCATGCGCGGCTCGACATCGAACTCGCGAGCGAGCTTCTCGACTTGCGGTAACGCAAGATAGGAGTAAGGGCTGCGAAACGAATAGTAGAAGTCGAAAGTGAGCGTCATGCGCTTGCCCCTTGGTCAACTAAACGCGATTGTCGGAACGCTGTTTCTGCTTGCTTTGGCGTACACGGCTTCGGCCTGCGCGCCGCGACAAGTCGCCGTCCAATGCAGTGTTGAAGCGGCCGGCGCGGCGCCAATTTACATTGCGGCTGGACGCGTTGCTCGCACGATTGCGCACGAACCGGAAGAGCAGTGGCGCGCCGAAGGCGCGGTCGCCGCGTTTGAAATCGACGCGCATGAAGTGACGAACGAGCAGTTCGCCGCCTTTGTCGCCGCCACCGGCTATCGTACGATCGCCGAGCGCCCTGGCGCAGATGGTCGCCCGCTTGGCGCCGCCGTTTTCGATCGAACGACGGGCGCGTGGCGCGTCGACGCGGCCGCGAATTGGCGCCATCCCGAAGGCGCACGAAGCTCGATCGTGGGGAGGGAGCGACACCCGGTCGTCTCCGTCGCTTTTCAGGATGCGGAAGCCTACGCGCAGTGGGCCGGACGGCGTTTGCCGAGCGAACTGGAATGGGAACGCGCGGCGCGCGGCGACGGCCCGGCGCCGACGCAAACGACCGCCGAGGCGTTCAACGCGCGCGGCGAACCCGTGGCGAATACCTGGCAGGGGGTGTTTCCCATCGACGATAGCGGCGAGGACGGTTTCCGGGGCTCCGCGCCGGTGGGTTGCTTTCCGCCGAACGCCAATGGCTTGTACGACATGATTGGGAACGTCTGGGAATGGACCTCCGATCTCTATGATGCTCCGAACACCGCGCCCGACGCCGCCGCGAACGCGCGCGTCCTGAAGGGCGGTTCGCACCTTTGCGCACGCAACTTCTGTTCGCGTTTTCGCAGCGGCTCTCGCCAACCCGGCGATCCCGGCTTGGGCATGTCTCATGTTGGTTTCCGAACCGCTGTTTCACGGCCATAGGAAAGCAAGGCGGCCACGATGCGTTGGAGCGCGGCGACGGCCGCCTTTCGAGAGAGGCGTTGCTCGTGGCGCAGTCGCCGCCAGCTCTCGAAACTCAACGCGAGGTCAAGCGCTTCCAACGTGGCGCTTTCGTTTCTGACAGCTGGCGGCAATACGGCGACGAGCGCTTCGCGCTGAAAGCGCGTCAGCTTGGCGTGTTCCTTCTGAAGAAAAGGCGAGCGGCCGCGATGCCCGTCGGCGGCTGACTTGATCGGAAGCATCTCCTCGAACACCCGCGCGCGGCGTTCAATCAGTTCGTCGAGTTGCGCGCGCCAATTCGCCCCCTCGAACGGCGCGAGAAGCATGGGCTGCAGCCGCCGCACCATCAGCGCATGCATCTCGCGGTAGAGACCTTCCATGTCGTTGAACAGGCGAAAAACCGTTCGCCGCCCGACCCCGGCGCGCTCGGCCACCTCGTCCGCGCTGGGATGGGCCGCCCCAGCGCGCGCCAACTCGAGCATGGCGTGCGCGATTTTGCGGCGGCTTTCTTGGGCGCGGCGGCGGCGGCCGTCGTCTTGACCTATGGCGGGTGATTGACCTTGTTCCGACACGGGATATAAATGGCACTACCAGTGCCAAAATAAAAGAGGGGCGGGGCGGTGAAGCTAAAGGCGTTGTTCGTCTGGTTGGCGATTGCGCTGGCCGTGGGCGTGGGCGGCGCCGGCTACGTATTTCGCGCGGACATTGCGTTGGCGGTTGCGCGGCGCGCCGCCGCTTCCGTCATGGGGCGGACGCTGAGCGCGCGTTTGCCGGATGGACTGCACGCTGTGTTTTGCGGGACCGGCTCGCCTCTCCCGGATCGAACGCGAGCGGGACCTTGTCTTGCGGTTATCGCGGGTGATCGGGTTTTCGTCTTCGACGCGGGAGAAGGCGCCGCGGAAACCCTGACTCTGATGGGCGTTTCGCCGGGAAACATCGAGGCGGTCTTTCTGACCCACCTTCATTCCGACCATGTCGACGGACTCGGCGCGCTCGCGCTTCAGCACTGGGCGAACGCGTCCGCGCAGTCGCCCCTGCGCGTCATTGGGCCCCCTGGCGCTGAACGCGTTGTCGCCGGTTTCAACGAGGCCTACGCAATCGACAGCACCTATCGCGTGGCGCACCATGGCCCGACTGTAATGCCGCCGACGGGTTACGGCATGCGCGCCGAGCCCTTCTCAATTCCACCTGAGGAATCGCAGCGCCAGCTTCTCGACGATGGCGGCGTGAGGATCACCGCTTTTCCTGTGAATCACGCTCCGGTCACCGAGGCGTTCGGCTATCGGATTGACTACGGCGGCCGAACCATTGTGATCAGCGGCGATACCGCGCGCTCGGACACCCTGGCGGCGGCCGCGCAGGACGCCGATCTGCTGGTGCATGAAGCGCTGTCGCCTCAGCTGGACGCGGTGTTGCACGACGCTGCGAGCGTACAAGGCCGGGCGAATATCGCGGCCGTGTTCGAGGACATTCTGACCTATCACTCGAGTCCCGCTGAAGCAGGGCGTGTGGCGAGTGCGGCAGGCGTGGAGACCTTGGCGCTGACCCACATTACGCCGCCCACGCCAATTCCTGGACTGGATGAAGTCTTTCTGCGCGATGCACGGGGGACTTTTTCGGGTAGTGTTTGGCTTGCGCGCGACGGAGACGTCATTTCCCTGCCGCGCGCGGGCGGTGTGCGGCGCTCCCGGCGGCTTTAGGAGGAAGTCATGAAGCGATGGATGATCGCGGGCGCCGTTGTCGCCGCCGCCTTGGCGGCTCTTGCCTTCCTGTTCGTGCGGTTCGGCCACTACTTGCCAGGCATCATCGCCAATATCACGGACCCTATCGCCTCGTCGCACGAGGTTTCGTGGGCGCGCGGACCGGAAACGCCGGGCGCGGCGGATCGACCGCCGAACGTTGTCGTGATCGTCGTGGATGACCTTGGCTTCAATGACCTCTCGCGCAACGGCGGCGTCGCCGATGGCAGAGTGCGCACGCCGAACATCGACGCGCTTGCCGCCGAGGGCGTGAGCTTTGACGTCGCTTACGCCGCCAATGCGACGTGCTCGCCCTCGCGCGCCGCGATCATGACCGGCCGTTACCCGACCCGGTTCGGTTTCGAATTCACGGGCGTGCCGACCGCCTTTTCCCGCTACGTTTCTCACGGGCGCTCGCAGTCACTCCATCGGCCGATCTTCCATGAGGAAAGCGTCGACGCCATGCCGCCGTTGGAGCGCCTTGGCGTGCCCGCAAGCGAGACGACAATTGCGGAAGTGATGCAAGGACGCGGCTATCACACCATTCACATTGGAAAATGGCATTTGGGCGAGGCGCCCGATATGCGGCCGGAAGGGCAGGGCTTCGACGAGAGCCTTGGGTTCATGGCGGGCGCGGGCATGTATCTGCGGCCCAACGATCCCGCGGTCGTCAACGCCGTGCTGCCCTTCGATCCGATCGATCGTTTTCTGTGGGCCAATTTGCCGTACGCCGTTCAGTTCAACGGCGGACAGCGCTTTGAGCCGAGCGGATACATCACGGATTACTTCGCCGACGAGGCGGCGCGGGCGATCGAGGCAAATCGAAACCGCCCCTTCTTCATGTACCTTGCCTTCAACGCGCCGCATACGCCGCTTCAAGCCACGCGCGCCGACTACGATGCTCTGCGTGACGTCTCGGATCACACCGAACGGGTTTACGGCGCGATGATCACGGCGTTGGATCGCGGCGTCGGGCGCGTCATGCAGGCACTGCGCGACAACGGCCTCGATGAAAACACGCTCGTGATCTTCACAAGCGACAATGGGGGCGCGTGGTATGTTGGTCTCCCGAGCATCAATGCGCCGTTCAGGGGTTGGAAGGCGACATTCTTTGAAGGCGGTATCCGCACGCCATTTTACGCGCGTTGGCCCGGGCGACTGCCCGAAGGCGCCCGCATCCCAGGTCCGGCCACGCACATGGATATTTTCGCGACCGTCGCCGCGGCTGGGGGCGCGACCCATGGCGACGTCGACGGCGTCAATCTGCTTCCGGTCATGCGCGGCGAGGCGCAGGGCGCTCCGCATGCCGCGCTATTCTGGCGCTCGGGGGCCTATCGGGCCGTGCGCTCCGGGGACTGGAAGCTCCAGGTATCGGACCGGCCTGAGCGCACTTGGCTGTTCAACCTTCAGGACGATCCCTACGAACACACGGATCTCTCCGCGCAGCATCCTGAGCGTGTGCGCGAGCTTCGCGCCATGATCGACGCGCACCAGGCGGAAATGCCGGAGCCCCTCTGGCCGACACTGGTGGAGGCCCCGGTTCGCATCGATGTGCCGCTCAACGCGCCGTGGCGGGAAGACCAGGAATACGTCTATTGGTCGAATTAGGCGTGACCTTTGTCACGACAATGGAGATGTTCTGCATATCGCGGGATTGAAGACAACATTTTGCTTGAACCGTGAAACAAATAGCTGGAAATGGAAAAATCATCCATTGTGCAGCGCAGCAAATCACGGGCATGCTCAAGTTTACCAACGTCGCGCCGCTTCCGCCGGCCAAACGCTCCGCGCGGGAACGCGTGGGCGATAGCGCTGAGATTTATGCGGGTCTTTCGCAAGCTCAGGCCTCCAGCCAGGCGGAGCGGTGCGCCCAGTGTGGGGTGCCTTTCTGCCAAAACGCATGTCCATTGCAGAACAACATCCCGGACTGGCTGAAGCTCACCGCGGAGGGGCGGTTGCGCGAGGCTTACGACATCAGCGCCGCTACCAATCCGATGCCTGAAGTGTGCGGGCGCATTTGCCCGCAGGATCGATTGTGCGAGCAAGCCTGCGTCGTCGAGCAATCGCGGCACGGCGCCGTCACGATCGGCGCCATCGAGAAGCACATTACTGAAACCGCATGGCTGAATGGATGGGTTCAGCCTGTGCGCCCCGGACAGGCGCGCGGCCAATCGGTCGGGATCGTTGGCGCCGGCCCCGCGGGTCTCGCGGCGGCGGAGCGGCTCAGGACGCTCGGCTACACGGTGACAGTGTACGATCGACATGATCGCATCGGCGGTTTGCTGACCTATGGGATCCCTGGCTTCAAGCTTGAGAAGAGCGTGGTGGAACGGCGCGCGCGGCGCCTCATCGAAGCGGGCGTGGATTTCACGTTGAACTGCGCCGTCGGCGCTGATCTCGACTTTGAGACGCTGCGCGGGCGCCACGACGCTCTCTTGATCGCGACCGGCGTCTACAAGGCTCGCCCGCTCGATGTTGCACACGCGGATCGCTCTGTGCAGGCACTCGACTATCTCACCGCCGCCAGCCGCGCCGATTTCGGCGAGCACGTTGAAGAGTTCGAGAGTGGGCGTCTTAGCGCTCAGGGCAAAAACATCGTCGTCATCGGCGGCGGTGATACGGCGATGGATTGCGTGCGGACCGCGATCCGCCGCGGCGCCAAAAGCGTCACTTGTTTGTACCGGCGCGACCGATCCAACATGCCCGGCTCGATCCGCGAAGTGACCTGCGCGGAGGAAGAGGGCGTGCATTTTGAGTGGTTGGCGCAGCCGATTGAGATTGGCGCGCATTCGGTTGCCGCGACACGCATGCGCTTAGGGGTAGCCGACGCGGACGGCCGCCAAGCTGCGCACCCCGTTGATGGCAGTGCGTTTGCGCAAGCCGCCGATCTTGTGATCGCCGCGCTGGGCTTCGAGCCGGAAAATATCCCAGCGCTTTGGAAGGCGCCGCAGCTCGACGTGCGTGCGAGCGGCGCGCTACGCGTCAATCCCGCGAGTTTTGAAACTTCAATTCCAGGCGTGTTCGCGGCGGGCGATATCGTGCGCGGCGCGTCGTTGGTGGTCTGGGCGTTGCGCGACGGGTTGGACGCCGCCGAGAGCATGCATGTGAGGTTAAGCCGAAGCCGGCAGAGCCAATTGGTGGCGGCAGAATGACCGATGTTCATCAAGACATAAGCCGCTATCAGCGCGAACGGGCGCGTCTCGAGCAAGCCGGCTTGTATAGCGCTGACCAAGAGCGCGACGCATGCGGCGTCGGCATGGTTGTCGCGATCGACGGCGAACCCCGCCGCGATGTCGTCACGCTGGCCATCGCCGCACTGAAATCCGTCTGGCACCGCGGCGCGGTCGACGCAGACGGCCGCACCGGCGACGGCGCGGGGATTCTCATTGAAGCGCCCCAGGCTTTCTTTCGCGAGGCGGTGGAGCGCACCGGGCACAAGCCAAGCGACTCGAAGATATTCGTCGGCCAAGTGTTCTTGCCGCGCGCGGATTTCGCTGCGCAAGAACGGGCGCGTACGATTGTTGAGAGCGAGATCATCCGAGCGGGCTTTAGCCTGTACGGCTGGCGTCAGACGCCGATTGATATCGGCGTGCTCGGCGAGAAAGCCGCGGCCACTCGCCCAGAAATCGAGCAAGTCTTGTTCTGGGATCCTCGCAAGCGCGACGTCACCAGCGTTGATCGCGATCTTTTTCTCTGTCGTCGCCGCATGGAGAAGCGCGCGCTGCAGGAAAATGTCACGGACCTCTACGTATGCTCGCTTTCGGCGCGCCGGTTGGTCTACAAGGGCATGTTTCTCGCCCAGGACATCGATGCATTCTACCCCGACCTGCGGGACGAACGCTTCACGTCGGCGGTCGCGCTCTATCACCAGCGCTATTCCACGAACACCTTCCCGACGTGGCGCCTGGCGCAACCGCTCCGGATGCTCTGCCATAACGGAGAGATCAATACGTTGAAGGGCAACGTAAAGTGGATGAAGAGCCACGAAATTCGCATGACGTTCGACGCATTCGGCGCGTCGGAGTCCGATGTGCGGCCGGTCATTCAGCCGGGCGGCTCGGACTCGGCGGCGCTCGACAACGTGTTCGAGGTTCTCGTTCGCGCCGGACGATCCGCGCCCATGGCGAAGAGCCTGCTCATTCCTGAAGCGTGGGCGAAGTCCAACACGATGAAGGGCGAGCACCGCGCGCTCTACGCTTATTGCAACGCGGTTATGGAGCCCTGGGACGGACCTGCGGCGCTCGCAATGTTCGACGGGCGTTGGGCAGTCGCGGGGCTGGATCGAAACGGGCTACGGCCGCTGCGGTACGCGCTGACGAAAGACGGCCTGCTCGCGGTGGGCTCGGAGACCGGCATGTGTCCGTTGGGTGATCGTGCGGTTATGGAACGTGGTCGTCTCGGCGCTGGTCAGATGGTCGCCGTCGATCTGCAGCGGGGCCGGCTCTACCATCACCAAGAATTGGTCGATGAGCTGGCGAAGCAGCATCCGTATGGCGAATGGTTGGCGAACGTCAAAGATCTCGATGCAGCGCTTGCTGGCGCTGAGCCGGCCCCTCCGGCGGACGACGTGTTGCTCCGTCGTCAACGCGCCGCCGGTTACTCGGTTGAAGACCTCGAGTTACTACTCGCGCCGATGATGGAGGAAGGCAAGGAGGCTATCGGGTCGATGGGCGACGATGCGCCGCTCGCCGTTCTTTCCGATCGCACCCGGCCGCTGTCGCACTATTTCCGCCAGAACTTCAGTCAGGTCACCAATCCGCCGATCGACCCCCTGCGCGAAGGGCGTGTCATGAGCTTGGCGACTCGATTCAAGAACCTCGGCAACATTCTTGCCCAGGACGCGGCGCAAACCAACGTTTACGTTTTGTCGAGCCCTGTTCTCAGCAACGGCATGTTCGAGCGGCTGATGCGCGAGTTGGGAGACGATATCGCCCACATCGATTGCACGTTCGAACGGCCCGGGCCGGATGACGAGGCGGGCGCCGCTTTGCGGTCGGCGATGGATCGGATTCGCGCCGAGGCGGAACGCGCGGTGCGCGCGGGCCGCTCTCACATCGTTCTGTCGGACGAGGCGCAGTCTCCAACCCGCATCGGCTGTCCGATGATTCTGGTGGTAGGCGGCGTGCATAGCCACTTGTTGGCGCAAGGGTTGCGTTCGTTCTGCTCCTTGAGCGTCCGCAGCGCCGAGTGTTTGGATACCCACAACGCGGCGGTCCTGATCGGCGCCGGCGCCACAACCATCAACCCCTATGTCGCATTTGAGAGCATAACAGATCGCTGCGCGCGCGGCTTGGCGGGCAAACTGCGGCCGGAGCAGGCGTGCGCCAATTATCGCGCGGCGTTGGAAGCCGGACTTCTGAAGATCATGTCCAAGATGGGGATTTCGGTGATCTCCTCTTACCGAGGCGGCCTGAACTTCGAGGCGATAGGGTTATCGCGCGCATTGGTGGACGAGTTCTTCCCGGGTTTGACGAGTCGCATCTCGGGCATTGGTTTGGCGGGCCTCGAAGTGGAAGCGGTGGAGCGGCACAACGCGGCCTTCGATGGCGAACCGAGCCCGCTTCCGATTGGCGGGTTTTATCGCGTCCGAGGCGCCGGCGAGCGCCACGCGTTGGACGCAACGCTGATTCACACCCTGCAGAGCGCGTGCGCCAAGGGAGACTACGCGTTGTATCGCCGCTACGCTGATCGCGTCCGCGAGCGGCGCTTGCGCGAGCCGATCCAGCTCCGCGATCTGTTGGAAATGCGCGAAGCGGAGAAACCGATCCCGGTCGAAGAAGTGGAAAGCGTCAACGCTATCCGCAAGCGTTTGGTGACGCCCGGCATGAGTCTCGGGGCGTTGTCGCCGGAGGCGCACGAAACGCTGAACATCGCCATGAATCGCATCGGCGGGCGCTCTGTTTCGGGCGAGGGCGGCGAGGATCCTGACCGCTATCGGCCAAGGCTCAATGGCGACGACGCCAACTCGGCGATCAAGCAAATCGCATCCGGCCGGTTTGGCGTAACGGCGGAGTATCTAAACCAATGCTCCGAGATAGAGATCAAGATCGCGCAAGGGGCCAAACCAGGCGAGGGCGGTCAGCTTCCCGGTTTCAAGGTGACGGAATTTATCGCGCGCATGCGCCACGCGACGCCAGGCGTCACCCTGATTTCCCCGCCGCCGCATCACGACATCTATTCCATCGAAGACCTCGCGCAGCTCATCTATGACCTGAAGCAGGTCAGCCCGGACGCGTCGGTTTGCGTCAAGTTGGTGGCGCAGAGCGGCATCGGCGCCGTGGCGGTGGGCGTCGCGAAGGGCGGCGCCGACGCGATCCTGATATCGGGCCACGTGGGCGGCACCGGCGCCAGCCCGCAGAGCTCGATCAAGTACGCGGGAATCCCGTGGGAGATGGGCCTCGCGGAGGCGCATCAGGTGCTCATGTTGTCGAACCTGCGCCACCGCGTGCGGTTGCGCACCGACGGCGGAATCCGGACCGGACGCGATGTCGTCGTCGCGGCGATCCTCGGCGCGGAGGAGTTCGGCATCGGCACTGCTTCGTTGGTCGCCATGGGATGCCTGATGGTTCGTCAGTGCCACTCCAACACATGCCCGGTTGGCGTTTGCACGCAGGACGCCGATCTGCGAGCGCGTTTCACCGGCACGCCGGATCACGTCGTCAATCTCATGAACTTCGTCGCGGAGGAAGTGCGTGAGCTTCTCGCGAGGATCGGCTTCCGGTCGCTCAAGGAGGTGATCGGACGCACCGACTTGATCATGCAGATAAGCCGTGGGGCTGAGCACCTCGACGACATCGATCTCAATCCATTGCTAGTGCGTGTCGACAGCCCGTATCCGGCGTACTGCACGCTAGAAGGACGCCACGAACCCGCGCCTGCGCTTGACGAGGAAATCCTAAGCAGCGCGGCGGCGTTCTTTGAGAGCGGCGAGAAACGCCAACTCGATTTCAGCGTACGCAACACGCAACGCGCGATTGGCGCGCGCGCGTCGGCTCACGTGGTGCGCAAGTTCGGCATGAACGCTCTCCCTGAGGGGCGCCTCACAGTGCGTCTGAGCGGTTCCTGCGGGCAGAGCCTGGGCGCCTTCCTTGTCCAAGGCATCGCGTTGGAAGTGACCGGCGACGCGAACGATTATGTAGGCAAAGGCCTTTCCGGTGGGCTCATCACGTTGCGGCCGCGCCCGGAAGGAGCGGGCTCGGCCCGTCATAACGCGATCATCGGCAACACCTGCCTCTATGGAGCGACGGGCGGAAAGCTGTTCGCGGCGGGGTTGGCGGGTGAGCGCTTTGCGGTGCGCAACTCGGGCGCACACGCGGTCATCGAAGGGTGCGGCGCCAATGGCTGCGAATACATGACCTCGGGGATGATCGCGATCCTGGGCGCCGTGGGCGATAACTTTGGAGCGGGAATGACGGGCGGGGAAGCATTCCTCTATGATCCTGACGAAAAGCTCCGTCTCGTTGCCAATCAAGACACGATCGGCTGGACGGACGTGACGGGTCCCGGTGAAACGGCGCTGCTTGCTTTGCTTGAGGAGCATGTCGAACGCACGGGATCGATGCTCGCGCGCGAACTCATCGCGGACTGGCGGCGCGCGCGCTCAAACTTTCGCTGGGTGAGGCCGAAAGAAGTCTTGATCGCTGGGTCCGCGCCGCCGTCCGGCAAGCGCCGCGCGAGAGTAAAAGCTTAACTCAGATCGAGGGAGCGGCGGCGGCGGCGTCCTTGGGCGCCAGCAGCAGATACATCGCCGGCGTCACGATGCGTGCGATCAGAGTTGAGCTGATCAAACCGCCGATCAGCACCATGGCGATCGGCGAGAAGAGCGGGGAGTCCTCCAACAATAGCGGTATCATGCCGCCGATGGCCGTCGCGCTTGTGAGCAGGACAGGAAGGAAGCGCACTTCGCCCGCTTGTTCGATCGCTTCCCGCAGCGGCGTGCCGCGCGCGCGTTGTTGGTTTGCGAACTCAACAAGCAGGATTGAGTTCTTTATCTCGATTCCAATCAACGCGATGAAACCGATGATCGCGGTGAACGAAAGGGACTCCCCGCCAAGCCACAGCGCGACTAGCCCGCCCATAATTCCAAACGGGATTACGAAGGCGACAACCGTGGTCACGGCGAAGGAGCCGAACTCCAGGAGCAGCACGGCGAGCACGCCGAAGATGGCGATCATGATCGCCGGACCCAAGCCGCTGAAGCTGCGTTCCTGAGCTTCGGCTTGTCCGCCGAACGAGAGGGTGTATCCCGGCGGGAGCTGCAAAGTGGCCAGACGATCCGCGACGTCAGCCGTAACGCGCGCGATGAGGTAACCGTCCTTTGTATATGCCCTCACCGTCGCCGTGCGCTCGCGTTTCACCCGGTCGATCGACGCTGGGCCGGCCTCCAAGCTTGGCCGCGCGAGTTCCGCGAGCGGAATCGCTTCGCCTTGTCCGTTCCAGACGAATAACCGGTCGAGCGCCGCTACCGGCATCGCGTCGTCGCGCGGCGCACGCAGCACGACCGGAAAAGCGTCGCCAGCGGGGTCGCGGAACTGCGCGACGGTTAGTCCGCCGATAGCCGTTCGCAAGGTTTGATCGATGGCGCCGGCCGGAACGCCGCGCAGCGCCGCCTCCGCCGCGTCGACATTCAGGTTGAGGCCCAGCAGTCGTTCGGCGACGGGATTTGAAACATCACGGGTTCCAGGCGTGGCGAGCAAAATCCGCTCTACGTCGGAGGCGATCTCATTGATCGCCGCAAGATCAGGACCGCTAATGCGCACCGCGATGGGCGCCTCGATCGGCGGCCCATTGGTGAAGCGCCGAAGATTGATGCGGGCGCCGGGGTACGCGTCGAGCCGGGCGCGAATTTCGTCGATCGTGCGGAGGCCATCGCGTCGTCGCCACTCATGGAATCGCGCATACACTTGGCCAAGGTTTGAGACCTGCTCGGGGGGAATTTCATTGTAGTAGATCTGCGGATTGCCGCGCCCTGTGTTGGCGAACCGCCACTCGATCTCCGGGTATTCGGCCAAGACGCCGTCAACGAAGCGCACCGCGCGGTCTGTCTCGCCGACGGACGCCCCCTGAGGCGTCTCGATATCGACGAGAAAGTACGGGCTGTCATTTTCCGGGAACAGGCTGAACCCGAGTTGTGGAATCAATCCAAGCGACAACACGAACCCGAGCAACGCGGTGATGACTGTTTTCCGCGGCTGCCCGAGCGCCCAATGCAGCGCCGGCCGGTACACGCCGTGAATGGTTCCCATGACGCGATCCAGCACTGGGTTGGATTGTCCTACTGCTTGTCGCGGCAGCAGCCGGCTCGCGAGGAAGGGAATAATTGTCAGCGCCACAACGAGAGAGGCGCTGATCGTCGCCACGACCGCCAGCGGCAGAGAGCGCACGAACGCGCCCGCGCTTTCCGGCAGCGCCATGATCGGCACGAACGCGAGCAGAAGCGTCGCCGTGCAACCGATCACCGCGATGTTGATCTCCTCTACGCCGGCGATGGCTGCCTCTCGCGGCTGCAATCCGCCCCGGAGGTGGCGCGCGATGTTTTCCGTCACCACGATCGAATCGTCGACGAGGAGGCCGAGCGCGAGGACGAACCCGGCAATTGAGAGCTGGTTGAGCGAGTATCCCAAGGCGTGCAAGGCGACGACGCCGATCGCCAGCGAGAGCGGAATCGAAACCATGACCACCAGCGACGCTCGAAAACCAAGCGGCAACAGCGTGAGAAGCACGAGCAAGATCGCAATGGTAAAGTCACGCGCGAGGCTTCCAAGGCGGTGGCGAACGGTCTCGGACTGATTGAAGCCGCGCTGGAGGGCGATGTTCTCGGGCAGGGCGCGCTCGAACGCGTCGATGCGCGCACGGACGCTGCGCAGCACGGGAAAGATGTTCTCGCCCAGACGCGCTCGTGCGCTGACGAAAACCGCGCGCTGCCCATTGAACCGCGCGATATGCGCCTGTTGATCATTCGACCAGGAGACCTCCGCCACGTCGCCGACGGTCACCAGGGAGCCGCCTTGGGCGCGCAGCGCCACGCCGCGAATTTCGTCGAGATTGTTGTACGCCCCGGACGCCTCGACGTTGAAGCGCCTGCCGCCGGCTTCCACCGCGCCTATTGGCGCATCCACGCCCTCTCTTTGAAGCGCCTCCGCGACCGCTGTGATTGGCAGCCGATACGCGGCGAGCCGTTCGACGTTGACGCCAATCCGAACCTCGGCCTGCGGAGCGCCCCAGATGTCGGCCTGTTGCACCCCCGGCGCCCGCTCCAGGGAGTCGCGCAACGCTTTTGCGTAGCTCTCAAGTTCACGATACGGAGCGTCCGCGCTGGTCAGAGCGATCTGCGCGATCGCGGCTTGCGCGGGATTGAAGCGCCGTGTCCGCACATCGACGACGCCCTCGGGCAAGGTGGGGCGAACCAGGTTAACCTCTCGGATCACCTCGCCGTACTTTTCATCGGGATCGACGCCCCATGCGAACTCCACCGCCACGACAGTGACGCCCGCGCGCGAGGACGAGCGAAGCTCTTGAATGTCTTCGATGCCGTTCAGCGCGTCTTCCAAAGGTATCGCGACGAGGCGTTCCATTTGTTCCGCGTCGGCGCCTGGGAGCACGACGGCGATGCTGACGCCCGGAAATTCCACGATTGGGTCTTCCGACTTCGGGATCGACACGACCGCGCCAACGCCAAGCGCGATGAGCAGCAGGAACAGGACTGCGGTGAACTGCCAGCGATCGACGAAGAAGCGCGTGAACGCCCGCATCGATCTTAATCCTCGCCTACGATGCGCACCGGCTGTCCATCGCGCACATAGGCGGCGCCGACGGCCACGATTCGATCGCCGCCGGTGAGCCCGTCCACCACGAGGACGCCGTCTTGTGTGATTCCCGAGGTGCGAACCCGGCGGCGGTGCGCGACGCCTTGTGCGTCAACAACATAGACAACGCCCTGGTCGGCGCGGGCGTCGAGCAGGGAGAGCGTTGGAACGAGTATCGCGCGCTCCTCGATTGCGCCCGGCGCCGCGGCGATCTCCAGCGCCGCCACCATGCCGCTGCGCAGACCTTCCGAGCGGGCGATCGCTACCTCGACCTCGAAAGCGCCGGTCAGCTGGTTTCCTTGCGCGCCAATGCGGGCGACCCGTCCTTGCCGGCTTTCACCCGCCAAGTCGGTTATAAGCGCGGTTACAGTGTCGCCGACGCGCACGCGCGCCGCCGCCGTTGAGGCGACTGGCGCGCGCACGACGATGCCCGAACCAGTTTCGCCAAAAGAAAAGATCGGCGTGCCGGCGCCGACCGATTGCGCCTGCTCGGCGCGCCGCCGCAAAATCACGCCATCGGCCGGCGCTGAAAGAACCGATGAATCACGCGCGCGCTCAACGGCGAGTCGGGCGTCTTCCAAGCGCGCTTCGGACACGAAGCCGCGCTCATAGAGTTCTTGCGTCCTTGCGAGATCGCGCTCCGCGTTGGCGCGGGCGAGAGCGGCTTCGTCCACGTTGGCGCCCGCCGTGGTGCGGCGCAGCGTTGCGAGCCGCTGCCCTCTGCGGACACGGTCGCCCGCATCGACGTGAAGCGTCGCAACTACGCCCGGCGCGGTGAACGCAAGTTCCGTTTCCCGGCGATAACCAACCAGACCGCTGGCGCGTATGGCGCCGGCTTCACCCGTGGGCGTTACCGTGACGAGTTGAACCAGCGGCGCGGGGGCGTCGGCATTGGGGGTCGTCGGGGCGCCCGCTCCGCACGCTGTAGCGGTTGCGGTCAGCGCAACGCAAAAAAAGCGTACAAGATCAATCGGCTTTGTCACGACCCCTCACGTCGCTGAACAATACATTATTTATTCAACGATCACAATGGTGAATCGAGAGCTATTCCTTACCTCTCCCGCCGCCACTCCATCACCAGGAAGTGCGGCGCACGCCGATAGGCAGTCGCCTTGGGTTCGGGAGCGCCATCGACCGGGCTTGGTTCGTCAAAGAACGTCAATCGGCAACCCGCCTCAAGGAAGTGCTTCATATAGGTGCTCAACGGGCGGTGATAGTTGGTGACGTTGATGCCGCGATAGGAGAGCGGAACCGCGCGAGGTTCCAGGTAACGGTCGATCGGGAAGTATAATTTTCGGCCCTGCTCGTCGCGTATCCACCCACCATCGACAGCGGCGGTGTTGAAGCTGTTCAGGTTCGCGATGAGAAGGGCGCCGCCGGGACGCGTGACGCGAACCATCTCGGCGACGGCGCGATCGAGCTCGGCGATGTCGATCAAAGACAGATAACTGATCGTGAGATCGAAAGCGGCGTCGGCGAACGGCAGCCGTTCTCCCGCGCTTTGTAGATAACGACCATCGGGGTGCCGTTCGCGCGCGGCCTCAATGAAGCGGGCCGTGGGATCGATTCCGGCGGCGTCTACGCCATGACGCGCGAGCATGCGGCAAAAGCGGCCTTCGCCGCACCCGAGGTCCAGCGCTGTCTCGGGCTTAAGCGCAAGGGCGCGCGCAAGCATGACAGAGTCGAGAACGTAGCGCCGGCCAAAGTCGCCATGCTCGCCCTGGTCCGCGATCCAAGCGTCGGCTGACGCGTCCCAACCGGAGGTTTCGGAATTAGTCATGGATCAACGCCCCGCGGTTGCTGCTTTGCGTTTGCGGCCGGATGGGTCGTGAACCTCTCCGTCACAATTCTTTCCCGCGGCACGCCGTGAGCGGCGAGCGACTCCTCGACGGCATCAATCATCGGGCCGGGGCCACAAACGAAAAATGCTTCGACTCGCGCCGCATCCATCGCTGAATCCAGAATGCGATCTACATTGGCTCGGTCGAAGCGGACGCCGCGCTGCGCGGCGTTGTCGTCCTCGATGAAGTGATGAATGGTCGCGCGGCCCGTGAAACGACGCTTCAGCGCTTCCAACTCCTCGCGAAACATCATGCCCGTTGATGTTCGGTTGCCATAACACAGAGTGAACAGGGAGTTTGCCTCCACAGCCAGCGCGGACTTCATGATCGAGAGAATCGGCGCGATGCCCGAGCCGCCCGCAAACGCCGCATACTGGCGCGGTCCCCCCGGCGCGCCAAACGGCCAAGTGAAGTTACCTCGCGGTGGCGCTACATCGACAACATCGCCTGCGCTGAGCCCCTCGTTGGCCCAGCGAGAAAAGAGGCCTCCGCCCACGGTCTTGACCGCGATCCTGAGCATGTTTTCGTGCGGCGCCGTGCAGATCGAATAGTTCCGGTGAAGCTCCTGGCCGTCAAAGCAACGGCGCAGCGTAAGGTGCTGGCCTGCCCGAAAAGCGAACACGCTGCTGAGCGCAGGGGGCGTCTCAAGCTCCACGATCACGGCGTCCTGGGTGTCGCGGCGAACGTGCGCCACGCGGAGCGGGTAGAACTCATTGTTCATTCGCGCCACTTGGGCCAACCAAGGCCCTCGCGCAAGGCCTGGCGTTCAGTAGTTGTGTTGAGACCTCAAGCCGTAACCTCCGCAAGCGCGTCCAGAAAGCGTGGAATGTCGGCGCGCCGCAACCCCGCGACATTGATACGGGCGGAGTCCGTCATGTAGACGCCGTGCCGCTCGCGCAGCATTGCGACCTGCGCCTCGGAGAGCGGCAACGTGGAAAACATGCCCTTTTGCTCCGCGATCAGGTGCATGGGCAGCGAGTGGACCCGTGCGGCGGCGAGCGCCTTCCGGGTTTCGGTGATGTGATTCCGGATTTGATCAAGTTCATCGCGCCATGCTTGTCGCAGCGCCTCGTCAGCGAGAATTTCACGCACGATCGCGGCGCCGTGGTCAGGCGGCATCGAATAGTTCGCCCGCGCGATCGCCATCAGGTTGCTCATCACGGCTTGCTGAGCATTTCCCGCGGTTTTCACGTAGAGCGCGCCCACCCGCTCACGATAGATGCCGAACGTCTTCGCTTCCGAGACAGCGACCACCGCTTCCGGCGTCCGTTCGAGCACCGCGCGGACGCCCGCGACGTCCTTATCGACGCCATCGCCGAAGCCTTGATAGGCGAGATCGAGGAAAGGGATGATTCCGCGCGCATTCAACGCGTCCGTGAGCGCGACCCATTGATCGCCTGAGAAATCCGCGCCCAGAGGATTGTGACAGCAGGCCTGCAGAATCACTGCATCTCCGCGCTCGGCCCTAGAGAATGACCGGATGAGCGCGTCGAGATCGATACATTGTTCTTCGAGATTGAAGAACGGCGCATCGATCGGCTCAAGGCGCGCCGCGCGAGCGATCGAAGGATGATTTGGCCAACACGGTTGAGGCAGGATGACGCGCTTGGCGCCGCTCTCGCGCAACAAATCGCACCCGAGGCGCAACGCGCCGGTGCCGCCCACCGCCTGAATGGCGATAAGGTCGCGGTTCGCGTCGCCGAAAACAAGTTGCCCGACAAGGCGGAGGAAGTCGCCGTCGCCTTGTTGACCGACATACGTTTTTGTCTTTTGACCGGCCAACAGCAGCGCCTCGGCGTCCTTCACGGCGCGCATGATCGGCGTGGCGCCGCTGGAATCCTTGTAGACGCCGACGCCAAGATCGATCTTGTCTGTTCGCGGGTCGTCGCGGAACAGCTTGATGATCTTGAGAAGGGGATCGGGCGCTTTTGGCGCGAGAGTTTCGATCATGTCGGATGCGCCTCAATCTTGGGGCCAAGTTTCGAGAGTGTCGACAAAACGGGTCAACCAAGCGTTGGTTTGATGCCCGTCGAGAACGCGATGGTCGATCGTCAGCGATACATACGCCATCGGCTTGATCACCATCGCATCGCCACCGTCGACCTCCCGCACCACGACCCGTTTCTCAAGTTTACCGACGCCCAGAATGGCCGATTGCGGCTGATTGATGATGATCGGCGCCGCGATCAGCGATCCGGATACGCCGTGATTGGAGATCGTGAACGTGCCGCCTTGCACGTCGGCCGGTTTGAGCTGGTTCTTGCGCGCGCGCTCGGTGACATCGGAGAGCGTCGCGGCGGTGTCCTTGAGCGTCAACGCTTGGGCGCGGCGTATGATCGGCACGATGAGACCCTTGTCGCCAAGTGCTACGCCCATGCCGATGTTCACGTCTGCGAACACTTCGATGAAATCTTCATGCCAGCGCGCGTTGACATGTGGCGCAGCCTTCATTGCCTCCGCCGCGGCGCGCACGATGTAAGCGGAGTAGGTGAGCTGAACGCCGATTTGCGCATACGCTTCCTTGTGCGCGGAGCGGTGGGCGATGATAGCTGAAAAATCCGCCTCGAACACCGCAGTGACATGCGGCGCCGTTGCGACGGAGTGCGTCATGTGCGCGGCGATCGTGCGCCGCATTGCGTTGTGCGGAACACGAGTGCTTGGCGCGGAGAACGCCTTCTCCTCGACGCCGGAGCGAAGAGCGGACCGCGCGATGTGGTCTTCAACGTCCTTGTGGGTGATGCGTCCGTCACGGCCAGTTCCTGTGATGGCGGCGGCGTCGAGCCGATGCTCGGATAGCAAGCGCTTCACGAGCGGCGAGAGGCGCATTTCGCGCTCCGCGATGGGCTGGTCGCCGACAAGGATTTCAGCGCGCAACGTTAGATCGACTGCGCGGGACGCCTTTTCGCGTGGCGGCGCATTGGGTGCAGGCGCCAGGTCGAGCGTGAGTACGCCAAGCGTGGCGCCCGGCGGGGCCTCGTCTCCCTCATGAAGCGCGATCGAAGCAAGGATTCCGTCGCGCGGCGCGGGCACCTCAACAGCGACCTTGTCCGTCTCGAGTTCGACGATGGGCTCATCTTGGCGCACGGTCTCGCCGACCTTCTTTAGCCATGCACGCACGATGGATTTGGAGCCTTCCTGCTCCAGCGGCATGATGATGTTTACCGAAGCCGTCATCAGAATGCCGCCAACTCTTGGATTTTGGCGGCGATCGTCGCCGCGGACGGCAGCGCCCACTCCATCAAGGCGGGGTGATGCGGCGAGGGAATATCCGGCATTGTCAGGCGCGCGACAGGCGCGTCGAGGTCCAGGAATGCGCGGTCGGCGAGGACCGCGGCGACCTCGGCGCCAAAGCCAGCGGTTCCGATGTCCTCATGCACGATGAGGCAGCGATGCGTCCGTCGCACGGACGCGAGCACAGCGTCGCTGTCCCACGGCGCGAGCGTCCGCAGGTCTAGAATGTCCGCGCGCGCGCCGATCTGATCCGCCGCGGCTTCGCAGCGTTCCACCATGGCGCCCCAGGTGACGATGGTGATGTCGTCTCCCTCGCGGACGCGTTTCGCGACTCCGAACGGCAAGGCGAAGTTATCGCCGGGATAGGGGCGGCGCGCGCTGGCCGCGTCGAGCATATTGCGATGCTCCAGGAACATGACCGGGTCGTTGCCGCGCAGCGCCGTGCGCAGCAGACCGACCGCATCCTCGGCGTTGGACGGGCACACGACGCGCCAGCCGGGAGAATGCACGAATTGCGCTTCGTTGGTTTGCGAATGCCACGGATCGCCGCACTTGAAGAACCCAACAGGCATTCGCACCACCATCGGCGCCGCGAAGCGGTTGTTGGTGCGCCAACGCATGGTGCCGCAATCGTTGATTTGTTCGCACGCCGGGTCGGCGTACTTGCGGAATTGGATTTCTGGAACAGGCATCAAGCCCGCGATCGCCATGCCGACGGCGCGACCGACGATGCCCTCCTCGGAGAGGGATGTGTCAAAGACGCGATCTGCGCCGTATTTTTCCTGCAAACCGAGCGTGACGCCATGAACTCCGCCCTTGGGGCCGACGTCCTCGCCAAACACCAGCGCGCGGGGGTTGACTGCGAGTTCGTGGTCCAGCGTGCGGCGGATCGCCGTGATCATGTTGATGCGCGCGCCCTCGGGCTTTGGGGTGTTGTTCGTCGTTGGTGTGAGGTGCGCGTGGGCCCATAATCCGCCTTCAGCTTGCGGCGCGCCGTCCTCGGCGAAGACGTGGCGTGTGACGCTAGGAGCGTCGGCGACTGGGCGCTGCTCGGCGACGCGCAAAGCGCGCTCAACGCCTTCTTGCGCCTCGACCTCGATCGCGTCCCACTGCGCGGCGGCGACGCCATTTTCGAGAACGTACGTTTTGAGCTTGGGCAAAGGATCGCGCGCCCACTCGGCTGATTTTTCCTCGTCGCTTTTGTAGGCCTGGGTGTCTTGGAACGAATGTCCCTGCAATCTGGGAACGGCGAGACGCAACAACACCGGCCCGCGCCCGCCGCGCGCGTGCGAGACGGCTTCGCGGATCAGATACGCGGCGTGTTCTGGGTCGGTCCCGTCGCCATCGAATATTTTGAGGCCATGAAAGCTCGCGAGGTTCTTGGCGATATTGGCGCCGGGCGTCTGCAGCCATCCTGGCGTGGAAATGCCGTAGCCGTTGTCCTCGATGTAGAAGAGCATGGGTAGGCTCAGCGTCGTCGCCATCGTCAACGCTGACCAGAATCCGTTGGTCGCCACCGACGCGTCGCCGCCAAGCACGACGGCAATCGCGCCGTCGTACGCGCGGTCGTTGAGCACGCGCCGGTGATAGACGATGGCCTGAGCGTAGCCAGCGGTGGGCGTGTACTGGGCGCCGACGCCGCCGCACATCGGCAACGCCGAAGCGCCGTGCGGATTGGGGTAGTTGAACACGACGCCAATGTCGCGGCCGTCCGAATAGCCGCCCGCGCGTCCCATGGATGAGCCGAGCGCGTCTTCAAGTGGAACGCCAAGCGCAAGCAGCAACGGCCGTGAACGATAGTACCCGCACACGGCGTCCTTTGGGTGCGTGAGCTGCAGGCCAAGCAGAACTTGCGCCATGTCGTGGCCGCGCGCGCTGAACTGGTAGAAAATTTTCTTTTCCGGAACGAGGCGGGTTTCCTCAAGCGCGTCGAGAGCGCGGGAGCGCAGCACAAGCTCGGCGACGCGCGCCCAATCGGTTTGCATCGCGGGCCTTGGCGAGGGCTTCTGTTTGGCGGTCATGGGGTGACAGGATACCGGGGTTCGCCTGCAAGTTCGCGCGCGGTTGTTGGGGTGTTTTGGGGCTGCTTGCATGTAACATGCAGAAATGGCAATAAGACCGCATGAATGATGCGATTTCGCTCGACATTGCCGACCGTCGCTTGCTCGCCGCGCTCCAGCGCGACGCCTGGGCGTCGCAGACGGCGCTCGCCGAGGAAGCGGGGGTTTCTCCGAGCCAGGTTTCGCGCCGCATCGCCCGGTTGCGTGAGCTCGGCGTGTTACGCGCTGTCGTCGGGTTGCTCGACGCAGAGAAAGCGGGTCTCAGCTGCGCCGCGATCATACGCATTCGGTTGCGCGATCACGCGGCCGCGAACGTGAAGGCGTTCCGCGACCTCGTGGCGCGCATGCCGGAAGCGACGTTCTGCGTCATGATGACAGGCGAGGCCGACTACCTGTTGCGGATCGTCACGCGTGACTTGCCGCATTTTCAGGAGATCGTTCAGACCAAGCTTTTGCGGTGCGCCGCGATCGCGCACATGGAAAGCTCTATTGTGCTTGAGCACGTGAAAGACACGACGGCGCTGCCGATAGGGGATTAGTCCTCGCCATGCTCCTCGGCGTGATTTTCCACGTCGACGCCGGTTCGAACAGGAAGCGCGATTTCGACAACGCCCGAAGTTTCGAATGTCAGCGTCACCGGGATCGACTCGCCCTCCACAAACGGCGCGGTGATGTCCATGAACATCAGGTGCATGCCGCCGGGTTCGAGCGCGACGCTCTGCCCCGCCGTGATGGGCAATCCGCCTTCGACGGCGCGCATCTGCATCACCGCGCCGTCCATTGTCATTTCATGGATCTCGACGCGGGCCGCCCGCGGACTCGATGCTGAAACCAGGCGATCGTCGCTCGTCGTTCCATTGGAAATGGTCATGTAACCAGCGGCCACGGTTGCGCCGTTCGGCGAGACGCGCGCCCAAGGCCCCTGAACGTCGATGGCGCCCGATGCTTGGTCCTGATGCGCGGCGGGAGCAGGCGCCTGCGCGTTGCAGGCGGCGGCGAGGGCGATAAACGCCAGGGCGATGAGCTTCTTCATGGCGCCACCATAGCCCCGTCGCTCCGCATGCAGCAGGGAACACGGCGCCGCACCCGGCGTGGACGGCGCACGGTTTTAGGCTCATAAGGCGGATCAAGAATCTCACCGTTTCGGAGCCCCATTCTCATGCGCGCGATCCCCCATTTCATCGAGGCGAAACCCTTCAATGACGGCGCACGCAAAGGCCAGGTTTTTAATCCCAACACGGGCGCGGTGCAGGCGGAGGTCGCGTTCTCGACCGCCAAAACCGTCGATGCAGCCGTGCAGGCCGCCGCGAAAGCGTTCCCTGGATGGGCCGCCACGAATCCGCAACGCCGCGCCCGCGTCATGTTTGCGTTCAAGGCGTTGGTCGAGAAGCACATGGACGAGATCGCGCATCTCTTGTCGTCCGAACACGGCAAGGTGATCGCCGACGCCAAGGGCGACATTCAGCGCGGGCTGGAGGTTATCGAGTTCGCCTGCGGCGTCCCGCATGCGCTGAAAGGCGAATACACCGAAGGCGCGGGCCCAGGGATCGACGTCTACTCGATGCGCCAGCCCTTGGGCGTCGTCGCCGGCATCACGCCGTTCAATTTCCCCGCCATGATCCCGATGTGGATGTTCGGCGTCGCCATCGCCTGCGGCAACACCTTCGTGCTCAAGCCGAGCGAGAAGGACCCAAGCGTCCCCGTGCGTCTCGCCGAGTTGATGATGGAAGCAGGCGCGCCCGCCGGCGTGCTCAACGTCGTCCACGGCGACAAGGAAGCGGTGGACGCGATCCTCGCGCATCCGGAGATCAAGGCGGTGAGCTTCGTCGGCTCCTCCGACATCGCGAACTACATCTACCAAGTCGGCGCGGCGAACGGCAAACGCGTGCAAGCCATGGGCGGCGCCAAGAATCATGGCGTCGTGTTGCCGGACGCCGATCTCGATCAGGTGGTGAAGGATCTTGTCGGCGCCGCGTATGGCAGCGCGGGTGAGCGCTGCATGGCGTTGCCCGTCGTGGTGCCGGTCGGCAAGAAGACGGCGGACGATCTGCGCGCGCGGTTGTTGCCGGAAATCGAGAAGCTGAAGGTCGGCATCTCGACCGATCCGGACGCGCAATATGGCCCGGTGGTCAGCGCCGCGCACAAGGCCAAGGTGGAGGGCTATATCGGCCTGGGCAAGGAGGAGGGCGCCGAACTTGTACGAGACGGTCGCGGCTTCAAGTTGCAGGGCTATGAGGACGGCTACTTCATCGGGCCGTCGCTGTTCGACAACGTCAAGACGAACATGCGCACCTATCAGGAAGAAATCTTCGGCCCGGTTCTGCAAATCGTGCGCGCCGAGAGCTTCGAAGAAGCGCTGGCGCTGCCTTCGCAACACCAATATGGCAACGGCGTCGCCATCTTCACACGCAACGGCCGCGCCGCGCGCGAGTTCGCGCAACGCGTCAATGTCGGCATGGTCGGGATCAATGTGCCGATCCCGGTGCCGGTGGCGTATCACACCTTCGGCGGTTGGAAGCGCAGCGCCTTCGGCGACACCAACCAGCACGGCATGGAAGGCGTGAAGTTCTTCACCAAGGTGAAGACCGTCACCGCCCGCTGGCCGGAAGGCGATGTCGGCGATCAGAGCTTCGTCATTCCGACGATGCGGTGATGGGCAACATAGTTTCCTGGTTGTCCGGTGAACTTGCCGTTCGAGGCGCCGAGGAGGCGATCAGACGTTTCTACGACCGGAAGAAGGCGGATGCCTCGGAAGAACTGAGCGAGGCGTTAAGAAACGCGAACATTTCGATGGACGAGGCGGTCGCAAGCGACGAGACGATAGCCATGCTGCATCGGTGGGACCGAGCATGGAAAGAAGGTGCGGCACGCGAGAAGCTAAGGCTTCTGGCTCAGCTTCTCGCGGGTGAACTGGGCCCAGAAGCCAGAGGTTCAGACGAGTTCCTCAACCTTGCCGACATTGTTGTGAGCCTAAGTCACGAAGAGATTGTTTTCCTTGCGGTATTGGCGAAATACGAAGCCTTCGCGGCGACCCAATCGAAAGAAGCCTATCAAGCGCACAAGATCGTACGTCGTCTCACGACCGAGGCGTTGGTAGGCAAGGGTAAGGCCTTCGCAAATACTGACGAGTTCATTGCGGCGGGTGTTGCGCTTGGACGTACCGGCTTTGTACAGCCGGTCGATGGCGGTACCGGAAAATCCTTTGCAAAGACGGCGAGGCTGGATCGCTTGGTTCGCCTAACGCGGCTTGAGGAATGGGCGGAGCGCGCAGTTTAAGAAATGACCGACCTCCTCACCGCCGCCGCTTTCGGCCTCGCCACTATCACGCTGAACCGCCCGGCCGCGCTGCATGCGCTGAACACGCACATGTGCCGCAATATGATCCAGGCGCTCATGGCGTGGCGCGGCGAAGCGGATGTGAAAGCCGTTCTGATCGATCACGCGCCCGGCACACGCGGCTTCTGCGCCGGCGGCGACATCCGTATGCTGGCGGAGTCGGGCAAGGGTGATGGCCGCGAGGCGCGCGAGTTCTTTTTCACCGAGTACCAACTCAACCATCTGCTGTTCACCTACCCCAAGCCGGTGATCGCGATCATGGATGGCGTGACGATGGGCGGCGGCGTTGGCGTTTCCATGCCGGCGAAGTTCCGCATCGCCACAGAGAATACGACATACGCCATGCCAGAAACCGGTATCGGCTTGTTCCCCGATGTCGGCGGCGGCTGGTACCTGCCGCGCAAGCCTGGCGCCATCGGCATGTGGCTGGCGCTCACCGGCGCGCGCCTCAAGGCCGCCGATTGCTTGGTCGCCGGAATCGCCACGCATTACATCCCGACGGAAATTCTTGGCGCCGCGCGCGCGCAGATCGCCGGCGCGGCGCAAACCCATGACGCCGAGCGCGCTCTCGCCAGCGGGCTCGACGCGCTTGCTGAACCAGCAGGTAAGCCCAAGGAACTGACGCCCGAGAATATCGAGCGCATCGGTCACATCTTCGCGCACGATTCGGTTGAAGCGATTGTCGCCGCGCTCGACGCCGATGGATCGGAATGGGCGCGGGCGCAGCGTGCGACGCTTGCGACGAAATCACCGCAAACACTGAAGGTCGCTTTCCGCCAGCTACGCGAAGGCGCCAAGATGCACAGCTTCGCCGACGAGATGCGCCAAGAGTATCGCATCGGCGCGCGCGTGGTGCGGCGTCACGATTTCATCGAGGGCGTGCGGGCGCTGATCGTCGACAAGGATAACACGCCGCGCTGGAACCCGCCCACGCTCGACGGCGTCACCGATGCGATGCTGGATGAGATTTTCGCGGCGCTGCCTGCGGGCGAGGAGTGGGCGCCGCTCTGATTTTCGGGGCGGCCGACGATCAGTCGAGGAAATGCAGGCGTTGGTCGAACGGCGCGCGCTGGCGCCGCGCGCCTCGGCGAAAATGCGCGCAGGCGAATAGGGGATCACATGCTACGCAAAATCATCATGGCGCTCGCGCTCACGGCCTGCGCTGGACAAACGCACGCCGTCGAGCTGCGCTACATGGCATCACTTTCCGGTGATCAATACCCGACCGAAACCGGCTCCGCCGCCACGGGGACCGCCACGCTCGTCGTCGATCCAGCGACGCAAACCATCGATGCCGTGATCCGGATCGACGGCATCCGATTTGAGCAATTGGCGCATCACCTGGCGCACAGCGCGGTGGGGCCGATGCATTTGCATCGGTATCAAGGCGACGACGTTTCACTCATTCTGCCGTTTCCGCTCAATGCGTCCTACGCGGAAACCGCGACGGGCTTTACCGTCACGATGAACGACGTTCCCTATCAGGACGCCGCGGCGATCGTGCATTCGGAACTGAGCTTCGAACAATTCGTCGGCGCTCTCTCCACGGACCCGATCTATCTCAACATTCACACCAACGCGTTCGGCGATGGGGAGATCAGTGGCCGGGTGATCCAGGCGGCGCGGTAAGTCGCCGCCCGCGTTGGCCTTTGCGGGCGACTTGGCTATACGCATGCGATCCGACTGGACGGCGGCGCGCCGTCTTTCGTGCGCAGGAGCGTTAACCCATGACCCGTGTCGCATTCATTGGCCTTGGCAATATGGGCTCGGGCATGGCGGCCAACCAAGCCAAGGCCGGCCGTGAGGTCGTCGCGTTCGATCTGAACGCCGAGGCGGTTTCGCGCGCCGCGGCGCAAGGCATGATTGGCGCATCGTCGGCGCCGGAGGCCGTGGCGGACGCCGATGTGATCATCACGATGCTGCCCGCGGGCCAGCACGTGAGCCAAGTCTATCTGGAGGCGATTCTGCCGAACGCGCGCAAGGACGCGCTTCTCATCGATTGCTCGACGATTGATGTCGACACCGCGCGCACGGTCGCGCGCGACGCTTCGATGCAAGGTTTCCGCGCCGCTGACGCGCCAGTCTCGGGCGGCACCGCGGCGGCGCAGGGCGGGACGCTGACGTTCATGGTGGGCTGCCGGGAGCAGGACTTCGCCGAGTTCGAGGACGCGCTGAAACCCATGGCGAAGGCGGTGATCCATGCCGGCGCTTCAGGCGCGGGGCAGGCGGCCAAGATCTGCAACAACATGTTGCTGGGCATTTCGATGATCGGAACCTGCGAGGCTTTCGTGCTCGCGGAGTCGCTGGGACTCGACCCGCAGAAGTTCTTCGACATCGCGTCCAAGGCGTCGGGGCAGTGCTGGTCGCTGACCTCGTATTGCCCGTGGCCGGGGCCGGTGCCCGCGGCGCCATCGAATCGCGACTACGAAGGCGGGTTCGCCGCCGCCATGATGCTCAAGGATTTGAAGCTTGCGCAGGACGCCGCCGATACGACGGGCGCGCCAACGCCCTTGGGGCAGGCGGCCGAGGCGCTCTACGCGGAACTGGTCAATCGCGGCCACGCCGGCCGCGATTTCTCAGCGATCATCCAGATGTTTCGCGGCAAGCTGACCTAAGCCAAAGCCTCGTTCAACGCGCGCAGCAAGGCGGCTGCGTCGAGGGGTTTTGTGAGCACGGCGTCCGCCTTGCCGGGGCCGACATCCGTGTATCCTGTCATCAACAGGGTGCGCGGGCGACGATCCTTGGGCGCGGAACACAGCGCCTCGATCAGGGAGAGCCCATCGGCGCCCGGCATCGCGTGATCGGTGATCACGAGATCGGCGCCGCGCTCGGCGATCAGCGCCAGCGCCTCGCTCGCGTCGCTGGCCTCGCGAATGCTCACTGCGCCAGCAGCGCGCAGCATCGCGCCGACGACGGCGCGCGTGGGCGCATGGTCGTCGACGACAACGATCTCAAGAGAACGAAGTATCCGGTTCATGGTGTGCGGCCAGCGCGGAAAGAAAACGGCCGGAGCTTTCGCTCCGGCCGTTGCTGGATTCGCCTGAAAAAGGCCGCTCCTTAGTAGCGCGCCCGCAGGGTCACGCCGTAGGTTTGCGGCTCGTTCGGGTACACAACGTACGAGTTCTGCAGCGGCGGCTGGAACGCGCCGACGAAGTAGTACTCGTCCGTCAGGTTACGGCCCCAGAACTCGACAGACCAACGCTCGTTGTCCGGGCCGATGCCGACGCGGCCGTTGAAGATCGCGAAGGCGTCGTTGTCCGTGCGGCCAAGCGGATCGCGCGCCAGCGTTTGCGTGCGATGCTCGCCGGTCCAGCGGCCATCGAGATAGAACAGCGCGCGGATGTCGCCCATGAGCGGCATCTCGTACGCGATCGCGCCGGTCACGGTCAGCTCGGGCGCAAACGCAAGCGGTTGGCCAACGAACACCGCGTTCGGATCGGCGTCGCCCAAGCCCGCGGTCAGCGGGTTGAAGCGCACTTCGCTGTCGAAGTAGGCGTCCGTGTAGGTGATGCCGCCGTTGATCGTGAGGCCTTCCATCGGGTTGGAGGACAACTCGAGTTCAGCGCCTTGGCTGACCAGTTCCGGCACGTTGCGCGTGATGAAGTTGAAGCCGCTGAAGGCGTTCAGCTGATAGTCGTGAATTTGCTGGAAGAAGCCAGACAGGTTCACGGTCGTCGTGCCGCCGAAGATCGTCGACTTCACGCCGATTTCATACGCATCGGTGAACTCGGGATCGAAGTGGGTCTGATCGATGTTGAGCGTTGCGGCGCTCGTCGTATCAGGACGGAGCGCGAAGCCCTGACGATCCAGGTTGTACCCGCCCGCCTTATAGCCGCGTGAGTAGCCGCCATAGAGCATCACGTCGTCATTGAGGTGGTAGGCGAGAGAAGCCGTGCCGCTCCACTCGTTCTCTTCCTCGGAGCCTGCCCACACGCCGTTGGCCATCGGGTTCACCGCCGGGCTGCAGGCGATGTTCATCAGGCCGCCCGCGGAGGCCGTCGATTGCAGAACTTCGATGAAGCCTACGCCATCCGCCGCGCCGCCGAAGAACGGATCGGTTCCGAGTTCAATCGCCCGCAGAGAGTCGCACGCGTTTGACTGGGAGAAGAGATCCGCATCGACGTCTTTGGTCTCTTGCGTGTAGCGGGCGCCAACGGTCAGCACCATCTGATCGGTCAGGCTGATTTCGTTGTGCGTGAACACGGACACGCTTTGCGTATTCGCTTCCCATTCGTCTGACTGCTGGCCCATGCCCGCGACGTTGCCGCTCAGGTAGAAGTTGGCCAAAGCCGCGTTCGGGTCGAACACCAGCGGAGTCGCTGGGTTGTCGCTGGCGCAGTAGAAGAACGACGGGCGTGAGTCCGGTTCGACGTTCACAGCGCCCGAGTCGAAGAGTTCGCAGCCAGCCGCCGGTCCACCGATCGCCGCGAGCGGAAGCGTGCCGCCGACAGCGAGCGCGTTCGCGTAAAGGTTCGCATGCGCGCCGAGTTGGATGGCGTCGTTGTTGGTGACAGTTTCGTCCGAATAGAACGCGCCGGCCAGCCAGTTCACCCGGCCGAATTCGCCTTGCAGGCGGATTTCTTGGGTCAGGTTTTCGACGCCGACTTCAACGCCGCTTCTGTAGGCGATGTCGATCAGGTTGAAGTCGATGTCTTGATTGCGGGTTTGTTTCCAATCCCGCACCGAGGTGATCGAGGTCAGCGCGATGCCGCCGATATCCCAATCGAGTTGCGCGGACACGCCGACGTCCTCCGTCGCGTCGCCATAGTTGCGCGCGTTGGTTGCGGGTTGCGCCGGCAAGCCCGGTCCCAGTGACGGCAGGCCCAACCCTCTCGGGGTGACCGTCATACCGTGGCCTTCGAGGTTAATCGCCGGGGTGCCCGCCGGGCCCACAATCGCCGTAATGGCGTTTTGCGTCGAGCCGTAGATGAGCGGGGTGATGCCGCAGCACACTTCGTCGGACTCGCTGGCGTCAACAATGATGCGCAGCGAGGCGTCGTCGCTGATGTCCCACAGCGCTTGCCCGCGCGCTGTCCAGCGGTCGCGGTTATTTATGTCGGAACCCGAGATCAGATCCGTGACGTAACCGTCGCGTGCGCGGATCGCGCCATCGAAGCGGAACGCGAGCCGATCGTTCACCGGGATGTTCACACCCGCGCGAACGCCAGTCTCTTCGAGGTCGTCCATCGCGAACTGACCCTCGAGGTACATGCCGGGGCTGAAGTCCGGGCCAGCAGTCACAACGCTGATCGCGCCGGCGGAGGTGTTGCGGCCGAACAGCGTGCCTTGCGGGCCGCGCAGAACTTCAACGCGTTGCAGGTCGGGCAGGTCGGCGAGGGCAGCGCCCGCGCGCGCGCGGTACACGCCGTCGATGAAGATGCCGACCGCGGCTTCGAAGCCGACGTTGTCGCCACCGGTGCCGATGCCGCGCACGCGCGCGGTCGTCGCCGCGATCGACTGGCCGGTATCCATGGCGAAGGACGGCGCAAGCTGCGTCACGCCGCGCAGGTCTTGAACGCCAGAATTCTGGATTTGCTCGCCGGAGACGGCGGTCACCGCGACCGGAACGTCCTGAATGGCCGCCGAGCGGCCGGTGGCCGTAACGACGATTTCATCGGACACTTCCTCGTCTTGCGCCATGGCGGGGCTCATCGCCCCCATGGCCGCGAGCGAAGCGCTCGAAAGTAGAATCTTCCCCCAAATTGACTTCTTGCTCATCGCCGTCCTCCCAGCGCCGGCTCGCGTCCCTCCGATAGGGCGGCCGGCGGAATTTGGCACACAGGGCGGGGGACGCTGGTCTGCTCCCCGACTAAGCCCTATCCGTCCATCGTCTATAGCAGGCAGGAGGCCTGTTCCTGTCAACGGCGGGAGTTGTCATTAACCTCATCGGAGCGCACAGGAGCGACACGTGCGACACGCGCGCCACACTTCCGACACGGAAAAATTTACGTAGCGGAAAGATTTATCGCAACTGCGAAGGTGATTTGTGCAAGTGCGAAACGTTTGTTGTGGCAGGCGGCGATGACGCGCGCGGCTTTGGTCTTGTTTTCCGCGGGCCAGGACTCCGCGACGTGCCTCGCGTGGGCGCTTTCCCGCTTCGAACGGGTCGAAACGATCGGCTTTGATTACGGTCAGCGCCATCACGTCGAACTTTCTCAGCGCGAACCGTTGCGGCGCGCGCTTTCTGGTTTGAGCGAGCGGTGGCTCGCGGCGTTGGGTGACGACAGCGTCATCGATCTGAGAGGGTATGGCGCGCTCGCCGAAAGCGCGCTGACGGCGGATCGCGCCATTGCCTTGGAAGCCGGCGGACTGCCCACGACCTTCGTCCCTGGCAGGAACCTGGTTTTCCTCTCGGTGGCGGCGGCGCTCGCGTATCGCAAGGGCATTGATGCCCTCGTCGGCGGCATGTGCGAGACCGACTACTCGGGCTATCCGGATTGCCGGCGTGCGACGCTGGACGCCATGGAGCGCGCGCTGGCGCTGGGATTGGAGCGGCCGATCCGTGTTGAAACGCCGCTCATGGCGTTGACCAAAGCCGAAACCTGGCGTCTCGCGCATGCGCTTGGCGGCGCGGCGCTCGTGGACACGATCGTTGAGCACAGTCACACCTGCTACGAGGGCGATCGCGAACACCGCCATCCCTGGGGCTACGGGTGCGGCGTTTGTCCAGCCTGTGATTTGCGGCGCAAGGGGTGGGCGGTCTGGGCGGAGGCGGGCGAGTCGTGACCTACGCCGTGAAGGAGATGTTTTACTCGCTGCAGGGCGAGGGCGTTCGCGTCGGGCGCCCGGCGGTTTTTGTGCGTTTCGCCGGGTGCAATCTGTGGAGCGGACGCGAAGAGGATCGCGCGAGCGCGGTCTGCCGGTTTTGCGATACGCAGTTCGTCGGCGTCGATGGCGACGGCGGCGGCAAGTTCGAGAGCGCCGAAGCGCTGGCGCGCGCCGCGGCGGCGTTCTGGCCGGGGGGCGGCGCTCCTTATGTCGTGTGTACAGGCGGCGAGCCGCTGCTGCAGCTCGACGTCGCGCTCGTTTCCGCTTTGCACAGCGAAGGCTTCGAGATCGCGGTGGAAACCAACGGAACGCTGATCGTGCCTGAGGGCGTTGATTGGATTTGCGTCAGCCCGAAGGCCGACGCCGCGCTCGCGCAAACTCGCGGCGATGAACTCAAACTTGTTTTCCCACAGGCCGGCGTCGAGCCCGCGTCCTTCGAGCGCTTGGACTTCAAGCACTTTCTCTTGCAGCCGATGGATGACGCTGACCGCGCGGCCAACACGTCCGCCGCCGTCGCCTACTGCCTTGCTCACCCACGCTGGCGCGTGAGCCTGCAAACGCACAAGCTATTGGGTCTGCGCTAGGTCAGCCGCCGTGGGCGACGTAAGCGTCGGCGACTCTGCGCGCAAAGCGGTGGATCGAGCGCCGCGCTGTCGACCACGTGGAGGCGGCGGGCGTCGTGTCCAATAGATTGTGGTCGTAAAACCGATGCTCGACCGTCGCGACAGCATTTCCGTCGTTATCGCGCAGGATAGCGCGCAGCTCGGCGCCGCCTATGGAGACGGAGGCGATCGGGTCCAACCCCGGCTGGTCATGCAGTTGCTGCATTGTAGGCCGGTTCGGATCAGCATCAACGATGACGACTTCGATCGACAACCGCGCGGGAGCTCCCGCGGAAACGCCGCGTCTTTGCAGCGCCGCCGCGATCTCGGTTTGCACCGCGCGCTGAAGGTATTCGCCTTCGCGCGGCCCAAGGTCCTCGGCAAGCGCGGTTTCCAGTTGTGGCGAGAAACTAATCGGGGAGACAGCCACCGGTTCGGCCCACGCTGTTTGCGCCAGCGCCAAAGCCGTGAAGCCAAATAGGACACTGCGCATTATGAACTCCCGGTCAGCGAACACAGTGCATTTTGCCAGCCTCGAGCGCTCTAAGCCAGTCACGTTCGCGCGAGCGCCTAGTCATCCTCGTCGTCGTCTTCGTCATCGTCATCACCGGGGAGGGCGGCGTCCACCACCGCGCCAGTGGTTTTGACCGCGGTTCCGATGACCGCGCCAGTCGTTTCCACCACGGCGCCGGCGGCGCCGATCGCCGCGCCGGCGAGGCACGAGGCGAGAGGGAGCATCGCCAAGAAAAGCACGCTTAGCCGCAACATGGAGGCCTCCTGGAGCGCTAGCGCATGCGCGCTCCCGGCGTGCGACGCAAGCGCTCTGCGCAGTTTATGCGATGAGGCGGATGTCGTCTAAGTCGAGCGTCTCAGCGCCGTCCGTGCATCGGCGGAGCGGACCCACGTAACGCAGCGCTTGTCCACGGCGACGATCGGGCCCGAAGAAATCCGCGCTGCGCACGAAAAGGCGCGTATCGGTGAGCGCCGCGGCTACACGGTCAAGCAGGTTTTGTGCGGAGATCGGTTTCTTGAGAAATCCGGTGACTCCTGCATCACGAGCCGCCGTGACCCGAGAGCCCTCCGTGTGCGCGGTCAGCATCAGGATTGGCGTGCACGGGTTGGCGTCGGTTTCTCCATTCCGCAAAAGCCGCGTGAACGCGAGACCGTCAATCGGCGCCATTTTCCAGTCGAGGATGATCAGGTCGGCGCGCGCGCGCCCGATGATGCGGACCCCGGCCTCGGCCGTCTCTGCTTCGCTTATGAACAGGAAGCCGCCCGCGCGCAGCAACGCGCGCAGCAGCGCGCGCATCTGCGCGTTATCGTCCACGATCAACACGTGCATGTCGCCGATCGCCGTCATCGCTTGTCGTCCCCCACGTTGGGGAAACAACGCGTCGAAGTGCGAACGGGGCGTAAATTCAGGTTGTCGTTCGTCGCTTTAAAAACAACGTAAACGTGTGCATAGCATTGGCACAACCTATGGTGCGTCAACAAGAACGATTTCGGCTTCCTCGTCCGCTTCGATGCTGAGCGTTTGTTCGTCGCGAATGGCCGCGCCGTCGCGTGGTCCAAGCGCTACGCCGTTCACGCGCGCGGCGCCCTTGGCGAGCGCGAGATAAACATGACGGCGCGCGGCGATGTCGTATGAAATCGTTTGCCCTGGCTTTAGCGTCGCCGCCATCACGCGCGCGTCCTGGCGGATCGGCAGCGCGCCCGCTTCGATCTCGGACGCATAGCCAGATGCGAGCGTCACCAGCGCGCCAGCGCGCTCTTCCTTCGGGAATTTGGCGGATCCCCAAAACGGTTCGCCGCCTCGTTCCTTGGGCAAGATCCAAATCTGATAGAGCGTCGTTGCTTCGTCTTCGAGATTGTATTCCGCGTGGGTCACGCCGCCGCCGGCGCTCATCACCTGAACGTCGCCAGCCGCCGTCCTCCCCTTGTTGCCCATGGAATCTTGGTGCGTGATCGCTCCGGTGCGCACGTAGGTGATGATCTCCATGTCGGCGTGCGGGTGCGGCGGGAAGCCGGTTTTGGGCTGGATGGTGTCGTCGTTCCAGACGCGCAGCGCGCCCCAATGCACGCGCTTGGGATCATGATAGCCTGAGAATGAAAAGTGGTAGCGGGCGGCGAGCCAATCGGCGTCGAACGTGCCGAGGCTGTCAAAGGCGCGTTTTTCAATCATGCCGCCAATGTGGCTTGACCGCAGAGAATTTCAATCGCCGCGCCCTGGCGAGGCTTGACCTTCCGGCAAGCGCGTACGCAATGGGGGACGGGAGGAGATCATGAACCAGAAATCTTGGATCGTCGCGGGCGCGCTAATGCTCGCCGCGTGCGGTCAACCCGCGGAGGCGCCGCAAACCCAGCCGCCGCCGCCGCAATCGCTGATGGACCAGGTCACGGCCATGGCCGCCGAGCAGCAACCCGTGTTCGCCTGGCAGCAACTGACCGCTTGGCAGCAGGCGCATCCCGAGGCCCAGCCGCCGTGCGCCAGCATCCGCAGGGTCGACGCGATCGGCGTCATTCCCGAGGATGTCGCGGCGGACAGCATCTACGCCGCCTACAAGGGCGCCTTGGTGTTCACCGTTCAGTGCGGCCCGCAGTTGACGACAGTGCGCGACAATCCGGCGGAGCATTGGCTGGTCGCGTTCGCGTCGGGCGCGACCGAGGCGGCGGTTGCGAACTGCGCCGCCGCGAACGGAGCGCGCACCATGTGCTTCCGAACGCCGCCGCGCGCCGCGCCGGCCACGACGACGCCTTAGTCCGACCGCGTAAAACGCGCGACCGTCGCGCCGTTCGCGTCGAGCAACGTCAGCGCCCCGTCGTCTCGGCGATAAGCGCTGGCGCGCTCGAGCGCGGCGAATAAACTGCGCTCGGTCGCCATCGCCGGTGGCGGACACATCATGCGCGTCGCGCCGATCGCGCCGATGCGCAGACGCGCGCCGGCATGCGCCACGTCCGCGAAAAAGCGGTTGCAGCCGGCGTGGCCCGTGATGCGCGCATCGTCGAAACGCAGCGTCGCCGGATGTGGCGCGGCTTGTTCGTCGTCCGTGCGAATCCACGTTTGTCCCGCCAATTCAGGCGGCGCTCCGGCGACCCAGGTCTCCGATGTGGCGCACGCGGCTAGGAGTATCGCCACGAGCCCTGTGCGGATCACACCGGTTCCCACGGAAACACCGCTGTCGTGGCGCCAAGATCGGTAAAGCTGGCGCGCGTCGCTGGCAGGTAGTGTTCGAGGATGGTGTCCGGCGTCCACCCCTCAAGCCGCGCAAGGGCGCGCACTGGGCGAGGCTGATTGAAGAGGAAGATTTCGTTGCCGCGCACGGAGAAAATCTGTCCGGAAACGTCCTTGGCGCCATCGGCGCAAAGCGCCACTGCGAATTGCGCGACCTGATCCGCGCGCATGTTTTGTCGGATGCGCTCGACGCGCTGGGCGCCGGCCTCGTCCTTCACCGGGATCGACTCGATCATGCGCGTCCAGGCGAAGGGCGCGATGATGTTCGAACGCACGTTCTTCGACTGCCCTTCCATCGCGACGACGCGCGAGAGCCCCATCACGCCAAGCTTGGCGGCCGCGTAGTTGGCCTGGCCGATATTGCCGATCAGGCCGGACGTCGATGTGAACAGGACGTACGATCCATTTTGCTGTTCGCGGAAGTGCTCGACGGATGCGCGGCACACGTTGAACGCGCCATGCAGGTGGACGTCGATCACGGCCTTCCAGTCGTCGGGCGTCATCTTGTGAAACATGCCGTCGCGTAGAATTCCCGCCGGATTGATGATCGCGTGAAGGCCGCCGAATTCCTTCTTGGCTTGTTCAACCATTGCGACGACGGCGTCATAGTCGCTGACGCTGTCTGAATTGGAGATCGCCTTGCCGCCCGCGGCGCGGATTTGCTGGGCGACGACTTCCGCGGGCCCCGCCGAGCCGGCGTCGTCGCCGCGCAAGCCGCCGCCCAGATCGTTCACCAGCACGCTCGCGCCTTCGCGCCCCGCCGTGAGCGCGCACTCCTTGCCGATGCCGTTGCCGCCGCCCGTAACGATGACGACCTTACCGTCCAAGACACCCATCTGAATCCTCCGCACTGTCGTTGCTGCTGTAGCGGCGGCGCGCGGCGGCGGGAAGGGCGCCGCGCCGTCAGGCTAGGCGTGCGGTTCGAAGCCGTCGGCCTTGGTGAGCGCGGGAAAGAGCCGCATCCACGCCAGCGAGGCCGCCACCGCGCCGACGCCGCCGATGACGACAGCGCTCACGGGGCCGAAGATCCGGGCCATCAAGCCTGCCTCGAAGTCGCCAAGTTCGTTCGACGCGGAGATGAAGATGAAGCTGACCGCCGCAACGCGCCCGCGCATGGCGTCTGGCGTCGCGAGTTGGATGAGGCTTTGACGAACATAGACGGAAATCATGTCGACGCCGCCGGCCACAGCCAACGCCGCAGCCGTCAGCCAAAGATGTTGCGACAAGCCAAACACGACGGTCGCGACGCCGAAGGCGATCGTGGCGCCGAACATCCAATGACCGACCCGCGAGCGCAGCGGGTTCATGGCGAGCCCAAGCGCGACAAGCGCCGCCCCGACGCCCATTGCCGAGCGCAAGACGCCCAGTTCGCTGGGGCCGGCATGGAGGATGTCGCGGGCGAAAACCGGCAGCAGCGCAACCGCGCCGGCCAGGAGCACGACAATGAGATCGAGCGAGATCGCGCCGAGCACGATCTTGTTGCTCCACACGAACCGCAGTCCTTCCGCGATCAGCTTCAAGGTGCGTGCGTCGGGCGCCGGTTCCTGCGGCGGCGGTTTCAGCGTGAACATCAGCGCCGCCGATACGAGCAGCAGCGTCAACGCCACCGCGTAGGGAACCGCGGCGCCAAGGCCATAAAGGAGTCCCCCCAACGCCGGCCCGACAATGAGCCCCGAGTTGAAGGCCAACGACCCCCAAGCGACGCCCTGCGGCAGTTCTTCGCGCGGCAGCAGCATGGGCATGAGCGCCGTCGCCGCCGGCGGAAGGAAGGCGTTCAACGCGCCGGCCACAACGGCCGCGGCGAAAACCGCCGGCACGACGATGTCGGCGTTGGCGCCGGTCAGGGCAATCGCGGCGAGCCCTCCCGCGACCACCGCCTTGAGGGCGACGCAGGCGGTCAAGATCAGGCGGCGATTGTAACGGTCGGCGGCCTGTCCGCCGAAGAGCGACAAGACCAACAGCGGAAGGAATTGTGACAAGCCTACGAGGCCCAGCACGAACGCGGCTTCCTGGACGTCGTGTCCATGCGTGCGCGCCGCATCGTACACCTGCCAGCCCATGGCCGTGGTTTGCACTTGCACCGCGAGCGTGGCGAACCATCGGCCCGCCCAAAATTGCGCGAACTGGCGGTGGCGGAAAATGGCGAAGGAGGGGAGCGAAAGCGCCAAGCGGTTCACCTACAGGGGCGCCGCCGCGGACGCAACGTGCGTTGACGCTGACCCATCCGGGCTCTATGCGCGTGCGCCGTTTTGGAGTTTGCCCCGTTGGGATTCACACTCGTCGCCGAGGCGCCGCTGCACACCGCCGCCATTGAGCGCGTCTTGGACCGCGCCTTTGGTCCTGGGCGCTTCGCAAAGACCAGCGAGCGTGTGCGCGAGCGCGGCGCCGTGGCGGAGCCAGCGCTGTCGCGTGTCGCGCTCAACGAAGCAGGCGAGGTCGTGGGCGTGTGCCGAATCTGGCGCGTCGACGCCGGCGGGCCGCTCTATTTCCTGGGGCCGCTGGCCGTCGATCCATTAGCGCGCAATGCGGGATTGGGCGCCGATTTGGTGCGCGCGGCGGTGACCGCGTGCCGCGGCGCGGCGGGCGACGGGATCATCGCCGTCGGCGCCGCAAGTTTTTTTGGCCCGCTTGGCTTCGGCCGCGTGCCAGACGGGCGTTTGAGCCTGCCGGGGCCAGTGGATCCCTCGCGCTTCCTGTGGCTTGAGCTGCGCGTGGGCGCGCTGTCGCGGGCGGGTGGACCCGTCACGGCGCCGAAGCGCTAACGTCGCCGCGGCGTTTGTCGTGTGAACGTGTGCGTCATTGGCCCTCCGCGCGGCGTCGGCGCGGAAGTGAAGAACGTCGTGTCGTCGCAGGTGTACCGCGTTGAGCCGGACTCTCCGCCGACGCCGCCCATTGAGAACGGAGCTGAACCGCTGCCGCGCGTGGTGTGAACGGTGGAAACGCCGCTTGCCTCGCCCCCGCCGTCGAAGCACGCCGTCAGCGCGCCCGCTTCCGCGGACCAGCGCCCGCTTGTACCTTGCGTCTGTCCGCGCGTTTCGCCCACCATGTCAGGCATCGTGATCGTGTGATCCATGTTGAAGCCGCGGCTTGTGAAGGTGCCGTCCTCGTTCATGGTCATCACAAGATCGTCGCGCCCGCTGATCGGCAAGCCATTGCGCCGCAGCCATTCCAGCGGGCCTCCGGCCGTGAGCCGCCATGTGCCGACAAGGCAGCGGTCGATCACGGTTTGAGAAAGGCAACTTGCGCAGGTCGCGGTTCTGCGCGCGTCCAGTTCCTGCTCCACGCTTGCATCCCGGGTATTGAGCGCGACCACGCGATAGCGCACCGCGCCGCGCTCTCGCGCGTCGACTTCGCTTGGCCACGCGCCCCAATCGCGGCTCGACTCTTCGCGGACGGCGTCGTTCACATCGGTTGCGCGCGCATCCCATCGTCCGCATTCAAAGTCCGCTCTCCCGGCGGTGATCACAAACGGCGCCGGCGATCGGCGATGGGTTCCGCTGGCGCTGATCGTCCATGTTTCGCCCTCAATATCAGGACGGGGGATTTGGCCTCCGTCGGGATAGGCGACTTCGCCGTCGAGATAGTCTTGCGCGAATTGCAGCCAGTCCTCGTCGGAGAGTTGGTCGCGCATGGCGGCGCGCTGCGCTGCTGGCGTCGCCACGGGGGCCATGCCGCTCAGGAACGGCATGATCGCGCCGGCGCCGCGCGTCTGGTCGAGCCAATAGAAAAACACCGCCATTTCGTAAGACATGTCGTTGAGCGGACGGTTCGCGCGCACCGCCTGTTCAAAGGCGTCAGCGACGTTCCACCGCTCTTGCTCGCCAATGGCGGCGGCGGCGAACCACTCCGCCGACCCTTCCACCCACCAAAGACCGGCGCCATACGAGGCGGCGTTCTGCTCTGGCGACAAAGTCGCGTTCTGGATGCAGTGAAAAAGTTCGTGCGCCGTCGCGTACTGAAGCTCGCCGCGCGCGCTGGCGTCGGTGATCATGAATACCGTCACGAGGCACTCCTCGCCTGGCGGCGACGTCCAAGCGCCCGCGCCGCCTTCGGCGCGAACACTGGGGTCGTCGGAAAGTTCGCCGGGACGCGAAACGTCGAACGCCATCAATATGGTTGCGTTCTCGATCCGATAATTGCCCAGGCTCGCCATGTATTGCGCGGCGCGGCGCGCGCCGTCCTCAACCGCCGAGAAAGCGCCGGGCGCCGCAAGCGTGTCGGCGTTGACATCGCCAATGCCGCGTATCCAGCGCATGCCGCCGGGCGTTGAGAACGAAAATCTGAAGTACTCCACGCACTCGATCTCGCCGGGCGACCAAGCGGGGTAACCCGGCTGTTCCGGCGTCTCAAAGCGGCGAACGTAGTCGGCGTTGCATGTTTCGAATTGGGCCTCGGAAGGCTGAACGGCGGCGAGCGACGAGGCCGCCAGGACGGCCAACAGCAACAAAGCCTTACGCACGGCGTCCTCCCGTCGTTGCAACCTCGTTAGCATAGCATGTCCCGCCAGCGCCGCCACGGCGTTTGAACGCCGCGTTCATGCGCGGCTCAGCTTGGGTCTGGGATTGTCGCGGCGTTCGGGAGCCATGACATGAAAGCCATTCGCACTTTTCTCACCGCTGGCGCGTTCGCGGTCGCTCTAGGCGCGGGAAGCGCTTGGGCGCAGGCCAACGATGTGACGATCGGTCAGCGCGGCGAAAACAACGGCGCGGGCGTGGCTCAAACCGGCCGCGCGAACGACGCGCGTATCGTTCAGGTCGGCAACGATCATTTGGCGACCATGCGCCAGAACGGCGCCCGCAACCGCGGCTTCATCCGCCAATATGGCCGCGGCAGCACAGCGGCGCTGACGCAGAACGGCGACGACAATCGCGGCGCCATTATTCAGTTCGGCAACAACCAAAACGCCGAGCTCGTGCAGAACGGCCGTTCCGACGTCGCGATCGTGCAGACGCCGGAGGGAACGCGGGAAATGAGCACCAACAACATTCTGTTGCGCCCAATCTTGCGCGGCGTTCGTTGAGTTCAACCGCTCTCGCGGCGCCAGCCCAGCATCAACAGCGCGAGCCCGAACGCCGCCCAGGCCCAACCGGGACCAAGGGGAGAGGCGCGGGCCGCGCGCACGGTGTAGGCGCCGTTGCGTTCGATCCCGATCCAGTTGGCGCCGGATGCACGCGCGCCCCGCGAGATGCGCCGGATTTCGGGAAGATCGCGGCCATCTTCGCCGGTGAGCAGTACACCGCCGCCCGATGAGCGCGCCAAGGGCTCCAGGATGGATGGATCGGCGGCGAGCGCGGACGCTTCGCGCGGGTTGAGCGCGCCAACAGCCGCGAAGGCGCGCAACCCGCCATTGCGCGCCTCGTACAAACCTTGCTCGCTGGGTGTGAACTCCGCCCGCCATAAGCCGGGCGACGTTTCGCTCGACGCAACCGCGCTGCGTGCGCCCGATGGCGCGATGATCTCAATCGCGCCGGGGGCTTCGCCGAGCGTGGAGCGCTCGACTTCAAGCCCGCGCGCCGTGGCGTCGAGCGAAAGCCGTTCGTCTTCCAGTTCGGGCTCCTGCATCAGCCAGTGCGCCAGGCGGCGCAACAGTTCGCCATGCGGTCCCCCGCCGTCATACCCGCGCGCCCAAAGCCAAGGCTGATCCGACCACAATTGCGCGACGCGGCCATCGCCCGCGCGATCGACAACGAGCAGCGGCTTTCCGTCGGCGCCCTGGAGCAGCGTGTGGCCGCCGCTCGCGCGCGCTTCGATTTGGCGTGTCCACCGTCCCCAACGTTCGGGCGCCGCAAGTCCGCGCACCACCGGGTGACGCCGCCCAAGCGCCGTCGGCGCGGGCCGATAGGCGCGCGCTATGATTTGTCCGGTTGGTTGCGCCGGCAGGATGCCGGCAAGCGGCGTACGGTAGAGCCCATCGAGTCCAGCTTCGCTGTCTCCAGCGGTGATCAGCAACGCGCCGCCTTGTTCGACGCGGCGCGCGATCTGCGCGTAATAGTATGATTGCAGGATGCCGCGACGCGGCGCCCGGTCAAATATGATGAGATCGAACTCGTTGAGCCGCCTCTCGAAGAGTTCTTCCGTCGGAAACGGGATGAGCGCCAGCTCATGCAGCGGCGTGAAGTCTTGCTTGTCGGGCGGGCGCAAGATCGAGAAGTGAACGAGATCGACGGCGGGATCGGACTTCAGCAGATTGCGCCATACGCGCGCGCCGGGATGGGGCTCGCCGGTAATGAGCAGCACGCGCAGGCGGTCTCGCACGCCGTTGGCGGCGAAGGCCTGCCTGTTGTTGCTTGTTGAGATTTCCTGCGCGCCGGGTTCGGCTTCGACGACGATCATGTTGCGTCCGCGATGGGGCAAGCGAAGCTCCGCCGCGAACGGGCGGTTGGCGCGCACCATGATCTCGTTCACGCGCTCCCCGTCGATGCTGAGCGTCAGCCGCACTGGCGCATCGCCGCGCGCGTCGATCACGCGGCCCGCGAGCCGCATCGGTTCGCCTACGATCCCAAACGTCGGCGTTTGCGTGAGTTCAAGACGGCGATCGGCGCGCGCTGGGTCGCCCACGATCAGAACGTGAATCGGTCCGAGATCGGCGAACCGCCGGGGGTTGTCCGGGGCGTCGGCGGCTTGTCCGTCGGTGACGACGACAACCCCGCCAATGCGGTCGCGCGCGACATCCCCAAGCGCATCCTCAATGACGCCGGCGATCATGGTGCCGTCGGCGCCGCCGCGCGTCTCGCGCACCCGCACTTCAAGTCCGCTTTCGCCGCCAAGGCGCGCGATGACGGAGTCGGCGGCGGAACGCGCCGCCTCTCGCCGGCCGGCCAACGCCAGGCTTTCACTCTGATCGACCAGGACGAGCGCGACATCCTCGGCGGGCTCGCGCGTCTCGCGCACCCATTGCGGCTGCGCGAGGCCGACAAAAACAAAAGCCAGGCCAAGCGCGCGCAAGATCGGCGCGCCGCCGCCGCGCCAGACATAAAGGGCCAGCGACGCGAAAGCGGCCAAACCAAGCATGATGATCGCCGCCGTCGGCAGCGCCGGATCAAACGCAAGGCGCGCGCCCGCGATCATTGCCGTTCGCGCCCAAGCCGCTCAAGCAGCGCCGGCACGTGAACTTGGTCGGCTTTGTAATTGCCGGTCAGTGCGACCATGACCATGTTCACGCCGAAACGCAGCGCGAGTTCGCGTTGGCGGGCGCCGCCCTCCAGTTCGCCCGCCCACGCCGCCGCCCAGTCTCCGTCACCGATGAATATGGACGCGACGCCATCGCGCGACTCCGCCGCGCTCGCGCTCTCCGCCCACAATTGCGTCGCCTGCGTTCGGCCGGGGAAGCTCCGCAGCAGATAGAACGCGCGCGCGGTCACATGATCGGCGGTGACCGGTTCCAAGGGCGGCACATCAACGCCCGAAAGCATCGTCGCCGCCGGCCTGTTTCCCGTTTGCCCAGCGTTGCGCGTGTCAACGAGCAGCAAGCCGCCGATGGCCAAGTAGCGGTCGACATTGGCCAAGGCGGCGTCGGAGAGTCGCTGTGGCGCGCCAGCGGCTGGCCAATACACGAACGGATATACGGAGAGGTCGTCGCGCCCTAGATCGACGCCGACGCTTGGGCCCGGCTCGACCGAAGTGCGCTCGATGAGGATTTGCCGCAACGCTTCCAGCCCGGCCGCTGAGGTGCGATCCACACGCGCGTCGCCGGTGCGCACATAGGCGAGACGCACGATCTGCGTGGGATCTTGCGCGGATTGCGCGTAGGCGTCGCGCGGGGACATCAAGGCGAGCCCCAGCAGAACGCCAGCGCCTGCGCGCGCAAGGCGCGGCAAGCGCCCGAACAGCGCGAGCGCGACAAGCAGGTCCAGAGCGAGCATCAAACCAGACGCGCCGAACAACCAACCCGCCATCGGGCGCTCGGTCGCGTCGCCCAAGGCGCCGCGCGCGATGGCGTTGGGAAGCACGAGCGGCGCCAGCGCATCCTCCGCGCGTCCTGCGTCAATAGCCGCGCTGACGCCCGCGCGTTCGTACAAGCCGGGCGGCGTTTGCGGAGACGGCAAGGCGAGCGCGAAGGTTTCGGGCGCGATCGGCGCCATCTCCGGCGGCGCCGGCGCCAGCGCGCCGAAGCCGTCTAAGAGCCGATCGGCGATGTAGGGGCCGCCGACAATCTCGCGATCGCCCGCGCCTTCGCCGCGCGCGGCGAACGCCAGGGATCTGCGCAGCATCTCAACGAACGCGCCCGACAGCGGCAGATCCGACCAATCCGGACCGCCGCCGACATGGTACAAAACAATGAGGCCGCGGCCGCGCGCGCGCGCCGTCACTAGCGGCGAGTTATCGGCGAGACTGGCCCAAACGCGCGCTTCCTCCAACGAAGCGGGCTCGGCCAACACCTGCCGTCGCACGGTCACGTCCTGCGGCGGCGCGATGCCGGCGAAAGGGGAGTCGACCGGGAATGGCGCGATGCTCAGCGGCGTCTCCCAGGCAAGCGCGCCGCCAAGCGATCGCGCGCCGGGCCGCAGACGAACGGGGAGGAGGTCATCGGAATCGTTCGCGAGGCGCGGGCCGGCGAAGCGGATCAGCAGGCCGCCGTTCTCGATCCAGCGCGTCAACGCGGCGCGGTCGGTCGGCGCGATGCGGCCCGCGTCCGGCAAGATCATCGCCTGCACGCGCGCGTCAAGCAACGCGCTCACGGCGCCGCGTTGCAGGCTCGCGTAAGGCTGCAGCGCGCGGTCGGCGTAGAAGAGATCGGAGAGCAACGGCTGGCTCGCGCCGCCAGGGTCGATGAGGCCGACGAATGGTCTGCTCGCGCCCGCTGGCAGCAGGCGCACCGCGCCCGCGCTTTCTTCGCCGACGATACGCACGCGCGCGGCGCGCGCGGCGATTTCCGGCGGCAGCGACACCGTGGCGGTCGCGGTCGTTGCGGCGCCGTCGAAGCTGAATTCGGCGGCGCCAAGCGAACGGCCTTCCGCGGTCTCCGCGGCGATGGCGCCTCCGTTTGCGCCGCTCGACGCTCGGCGAAGCTCGACGACGACGCCTTCAGACGTAACCGCACCCGCCACGATCGCACGCGCCGTCCGCGGCGGCGCGCGCGCGGAGACCGGCCCGCGCGCGGCAAGCGCCTCGGCGAACGCCGACGCGCCTTCATCGTTCAATCCGTCGGTCAGCCAAAGAATGCGGGAGAACTGGTCGGAGGTTTGCCCGAGCCGGTCGCGCGCCTGCGCGCGGTTGGGTCGCCAGGGTTGGGGTTCGAGCCGCGCGAGGACCGCCTTGGCGTCGGCGGCGGTGAGCGCTTCGCCGGGATCGCGCGGTCGCAAGCTGGGCGCGGTGAGCAGCAGCGACACTGGCGCGCCCGTGCGTTCGGCGCGATTGATCTCCGCCAGCGCCGTTGAGCGCACGTCGCTCCAGAACGGGGCGGAGGTCCATCCGTCGTCGATGACGATGAGCGTGCGCCCGCCTTGCCCGTCTTGCGCGGCGTTTGGCGCCAAGCTCGGGCGCGCGAACGCCAAGATGAGGAGCGCGGCCGCCAACGCTCGAAACAGCACTAGCCAAAGCGGCGCGCGTTCGCGGGTCTGGTCGTCGGTCCGCACGCCTTCGAGGAGCCGCGCGGGGGGAAACGCCTCGCGCCGCGGCGCCGGCGGCGTCGCCCGCATCAGCCAGTACAACGCCGGCAGCGCCAGCAGCGCCCAGAGAGCGCCGGGGGCCGCGAACAGTATCGGCCCAAGCGTCACGGGCCGCGCTCCGTCACCAGCGCGATCAGCATCGATAGCGTCGGCGCGGCGCTATGATCGGTGCGGTGAAGCAACGCTGGGAAGCGGTGCTCCGCGCCAAGCGCACGGATTGCGTTGCGGTGCGCGAGCAAACGCCGCGCGTATTCGGTCCGCGCCGCTTCCGCGCGGCCGATCAAGACGCCGCCACGCACGCCGGGCGCTTCGAAAAGGGTGCGGCCCTGATACGGGAAATCATCTTCCGCGGGATCGGCCGTCATGACCAGAGCGCCTGTCGCGCCCACCTCGGCGCAGCGCGCGAGCCGGGCGCGCCAGCTCTCGAGCGGCGCGTAGAAATCGCTGAAGAACAACACGCAGGACTGCGCGGTCGGCGCGGCGTCGCTCGGCGCGGCGAGCAGATCTCCCGCCAGGCGGTCCACCGCGCGTGCGCCGGACCGTGACTGTCCGCCCAAGACGCCGACGCGTTCGCCGCCGCGCGCGAGCAGGATGGCGAGCGCCAGCGCCAAGGTGCGCGCGCGGCGCAGTTTCGTCGGCCGCCGCGCGTCGCTTGTCCAGTCGAAGCCTGGGTTCGCATCCAACCACAACCACGCCGTCTGCGCCGCTTCGCGTTCACGCTCGCGCACGTAATAGCGGTCGCCGCGCGCGGACCGGCGCCAGTCCACCAGGCGCGCGCCGTCCTCGGGGCGATGGTCACGATATTGCCAGAACGCTTCGCCTTGGCCGCTGCGTCGGCGTCCGTGAACGCCCGGCGCCATCGCCGCGAGACGCTTCGCGTCCAGAAGCACGCCGGGCAAGTCGCCAGCGAGCGCGAGCGCGTCGAGCCGCGCGGCTTCGCTCACGCGGCGCGCTCCGCGAGTTCGTCAACGAGCGTGTCGATGTCCAATCCTTCCGCGCGCGCGCCGAACGAGAGCTGCATGCGATGCACGAGCGCCGGGCGCGCGAGCGCGGCGACATCGTCGACGGCGGGCGTGAGCCGCCCGCGCAACAGCGCGCGCGCGCGCGCCGCCAGCATCAGCGCCTGTCCGGCGCGCGGCCCTGGCCCCCACGCGACGTGCGCGTTCACGCGGCTATCGCTGCTCGTGCCTGGCCGCGCAGAACGGACGAGTTCAAGGATGGACGCCAACACCTTCTCGCCCACCGGCATCGCCCGCACCACATGCTGCAGCCGCATCAGCGTTTGCGCATCCAGCACGCGCTGCGGCGCCGCGCTTTCCACGCCCGTTGTTTCAATCAAAATACGCCGCTCAATCTCTGCGTCGGGGTAAGGCACGTCGACTTGCAGCAAGAAGCGATCCAGCTGCGCTTCCGGGAGCGGATAAGCGCCTTCGTGCTCGATCGGGTTTTGCGTCGCCAGAACGTGAAAGGGGCGCGGAACATCGTAAGCTTGCCCCGCGACCGTGACATGATGCTCCTGCATCGCTTGCAGCAGCGCCGACTGCGTTCGCGGCGACGCGCGATTGATTTCGTCAGCCATGAGCAGTTGCGTGAAGATCGGACCCTTCACGAAGCGAAAGTGCCGGCGTCCCTGTTCGTCCTGGTCGAGGACCTCGGAGCCTAGAATGTCGGCGGGCATCAGGTCAGGCGTGAACTGCACGCGCGCCCAGTCGAGGCCCAGCACGTGCGCCGTCGCCTCGACGAGTTTGGTCTTGGCCAATCCCGGCGCGCCGACAAGCAGCGCGTGACCGCCCGCAAGGATCGCGGCCAGCGTCAGCTCGACCACGCGCTCCTGCCCAAACACCGCCTTGCCGATCTCGGCGCGGACACGCTCAAGCAGGGGGCCGGCCTGCTCCGCCTCCGCGACGAGGGCCTGGGCGGCTTGTGGATCAGAATTGCTCATGGGCGCGAAGCTCGCTTAACTCTTGTTTTCGCCGCTTTCCGGGCGGCCAGCCGGTACACCACTTGGCCTGAAAGCGGCGGAGGGCCGAATTATGACGGGAGATCACTCATCATCGTCATTCCGGGGCTTCGCGGAGCGAAGCGCCCGGAACCTAGGGGCAAACGCACAGCCTTTCGATCCCCTGGGTTCCGGATCAGCGCTGCGCGCTGTCCGGAATGACGAAGTGTGTTAATCGAGACGTTTTGATCATGTCGAATTCTCCCTCGTCCCTGGAGCAAGTGCTCGCCGCGCTCAAGGTCCAGGCCGGCGCCAGCGACAGACGCCCGCCGCCGGTCGACCAGTGGAACCCGCCTTATTGCGGCGAGGCGGGTTTTGAAATCCTGCGCGATGGAACCTGGAAACACGAGGGAACGCGCATCACGCGCGAGTCGATGGTGCGATTGTTCGCCTCGATCCTGCGCAAGGATGACGACGGCGCAACCTATCTCGTCACCCCCGTGGAGAAAATCCGCGTCGATGTGGAGGATGCGCCGTTCGTCGCCATCCGCGCTGATCGGCATGGGGAGGGGCGGGATCAAACCATCGTCTTCACCACTAATGTCGGCGACATTGTCACCGCCGGCTCGGCGCACCCCATTCGCGTCGGTCATCACGGCGATGAACCAAGGCCCTACATTCTCGTGCGCGGACGCCTGGAAGCGCGCATCCTGCGCGCGCCGTTCTATGAACTGGTTGAATGGGCGGAGCGACGGGACGGAAAGCTCGGCGTGTGGAGCGGCGGACGCTGGTGGGAGCTGGGAGCGTCGGCATTTTGACGTTTAGACAATCCTCATGTCTGAGCGGGCCAAACATGTGCCCAGAATCTGATTGTTGCGTTCGGACCCCAAACAGCTGATCCCCTTCTTGGGGATCAGCTCCGCATGCCGACTACGCTGTGAGCGATAATCCTAGCAATTGCCGCTTTCGCACGCTCAGTTTCGCCGGCGAAGTTCTTTATGAGGGCTTGCGCCTCTTGGTCGGACAGTTCGCTGAGGGACTTGTTCAGCGACAACTCCGCGGCAGTATATTCGGCCTTTTCGTGTTTGAGCGACTTCCGATCCACAAATTCGAGAATGCTCGTGGCCAGCTTTTGTTCATCTTTGGCGAGGTCCGCGTCGAGATTTTCATGGAGCTTCTCAGCGAAGCGCTTCCGCGCCAAGAACCTCGCGCGCACAGAGGAAGCGGAAACGCCAAAACTGACAATTGCGCCAACTAAGCCCAGGAGCACAGAAACTAGATCCATGTAACTCAGACCTCGAAGGGTTTTCCAGAAAGCACGTGCATGTGGAATCTCTCGACACACGCTGCGATGATGACAATCAGATAACCAGAAAAGACATAGGCTTCAGCATGAGGAAGATCGAATTCCGCTAGGTGCAACGCATAACAAGCAGCGGCAATAGCCCCCACAGCAATCAGCATGATGCGAACCGGAGCCATCTTCGTCACAATCGAGTAAGAAACAGCGTATGGCACCAGTGTTGAAATAGCACTGCCATTTGTCACTGACTGCTTGATCATGTATTCGAGTAGCATAGCGAGGAGTGGGAAACCTGCTACCCAAAGCACCGCTACCAGAAACACGCCAACTCGCACGACCTTTCCCCGTAACCAATCGTCTCGAGCACACTTCAGGCTACAACTACAAGTCAGAAACGCAAGCCCTCTCATTGGCGAAGTTGGTTGGGCGTCGCGCGCGGCCCTTCATTAACGCGAAGTTCGACCCGGGATGGACGCTGCTGCTGTTCACATCTATGCGGACACGATGAGCACGCGGGACGCATTCGAATCTCTCCTCCGTTCCCGCCTCGATCCGTTGGATGCAATCGCGCCGCACGCGCCAACGCGCGGCGATCATGACCTCAATCCCGATTGGGTCGATCTGCCGGCGCCAAAGAAACCAGCGGCGGTGTTGATGCCAGTTATCAGGCGCGCGGAGGGCTGGACGGTGCTGTTCACGCAGCGCGCCAACGAAACGCCGGCGCATCCGGGGCAGGTGTCGTTCCCCGGCGGGCGCGTGGAGTCGCACGATGCGGATGCGGTCGCCACCGCGCTGCGCGAGACGGAAGAAGAGATCGGGCTTTCGCGTCGCCTCATCGAGCCCATCGGCGCCTGGGATCGGTACAACACCGGCACGGGCTTTACGGTCACGCCCATTGTCGGGCTCGTCGAACCGGACTTCGAACTGACGCTTAATCCGCGCGAGGTGGCCGACGTGTTCGAGACGCCGCTGTCGTTTTTGATGGATCCCGCCAATCACGAGCGTCGCGAAGCGGTGTGGAACGGCAAGCCGCGCGCGTACTATGCGATGCCGTACGAAGGCCGCTTCATCTGGGGCGCGACTGCTGGCATGATCCGCGCGTTGTGGGAGCGACTTTATGGATGAGCGGCCTGTGCGATTTCGTTCGGTGATGGCGTTGGCGCTGATTCTGGCGGCGAGCGCCTGCGCGCAGCTGCAACCCGCGCGCGCCGAGCGCAGTGAGGTCGCGGACCCACCGATCACCGAGCGAGGCCTTTATCGCCTGCCAACGGACGAAACTTGGTGCGGGGAGTATTGCGATCTTGGGCGCCATTATGTCCATATCGATGCGACCGACCTCTTTGCCGACAAACTCGATGTCCGCGCGACGCCAGACCCTGCGGCTCCTGTCATCGATCAACTTGCGATGGGCGAATGGATTCGCGCGACTCGATCCGAACTCCATACGCGCCAGCGTGGAGTCGTTCGGCGCGCCGGCGACGGTTACGAGGTTGGGGACGTCGTGTTCCAGATTATCGGCTTCGCCGACTGGAATTATTGGCTTTGGCGTCGCGGCGAATTGCGGATGTTTGAAGCCGATCGTTGCGAAGAGGATTGCCCGGAAGAACCGCCACGCGAGGGGCTCTGGATCGAGTATAGCGGGGCCGACGATCAAGAGCTTTGGATGTACGTCGAGCGCGAGGACGGCCAACTCAGCGGCTGGCTTCTCAATCCGCACTTCCCAAGTATCGAGCGCGCGATAAGAAATTGCGAAGCGCTCGATATCTCTCCCCTTTGTCGCGTCGTACGCTCACGCGGGGAGCCACTGCCGGCGACATTTCCCGCGCCGCGCCCATTTCGCGATTGCGACGCTGACTGCCCATCGATGGTGTGGATTCCGGGGCAATCGTTTGCCGTCAGTCAGTATGAGGTGACGAACGCACAATGGCACGCGTGCGTTGTCGCCCGCGCTTGCAACGGCGACGCTTCAAACCCGCCTGACGCGAATGACGCGCGCCGGCCCGTCAACTACAGGACCGGGCGTGACGCGCAGGCCTACGTGCAATGGCTCACCCGGGTGACCGGCCATCGCTATCGACTGCTCACAGCTTCGGAATGGGGGCTTGCAGCGTTTCCAGGCGGACGGCGGCAAAATTATTACTGGGGCAACGAAGCGCCCGTTTGCGAACCCGGCGCCCGCAACGGCGCCGCTTTCGCCGGCTGCGGTCCAGTGTCAGCACGACTGCCCGTCGGCTCATTCCAGCCGAACGCATTTGGTTTGTACGACATGCTCGGCAATGCGACGGAATGGGCGGAGGAGGGTGCCATTCTCGGTGGCGACATCGGTGTCGATGCTGAAAGCCTAGGCGGACGCATCGCGGGGGACCCCGAGCATGACGTCGCCGGCCTACGCGTGGCGCGGGAGCGGTAATTCCTGCGTGCGCGCCACGGGGCGGGCGCACCTTAGAAGACATATCCCCCCGGCTAAGAGTTGCGACTCACGCGCGAACGCGCCTAGCTCGACATGGGAAAGAGGGGAGCGATTCGATGAAACGTTTGTGCTTGGCCGTCGCGTGCGCGCTGTTGCCGCTGTCAGCTTTCGCGCAGGAGCCGGCGGCGCCCGCGGACGGCGCGCCTACCTACGCGGTTCCGGTTGAAAGCCTGGAGATCGGCGGCGCACGCGCGCATTTCATGGAAACTGGTGGTTCAGCTGGCGGGTATGCCGTGACGGTTCGCAGCTCGGCGATGCAGACCAACATCCTCACCCGCAACCGCACGCGCGTTACGCTCAACTACCGCTTTGTCGGCGCGGACGAGACGGAGCTGCTGACAGGCGCTTGCCGCCTTCAATCCGGAGGCAGGTCGCTGCTGGGCGTGCATTGGAATCAGAGCACCTCGGAACTCTACGCCTGCGAGGCGCGCGATCAGCCCGAAGGCGCGTACGCCATGGAAGTGACGCTGCCGGCGTTCAGGGAGACAAGCTTTGGCATCGGCGGCGTTTCGATTTCCGCCGGCGAGGATGAAACCGGCCCCGAAGCCCACGCCATCCTGCACGCGCGCCTATCGTTCGATGGCGTCGCCTATGACGCCGCGCCCACCGGATTTGGCCGCGAGAACCCAATGATGGATCGGCGCGTGGTCGAGGGCTACATTATCAGCCGCGATGGACAGCCGGTTGGCCGCATCGACTTCAGCGGCAATTCGAATAACCGCGGGACGATCGCCGCGCCCGTGGCCGACGCCGACGGCCGCCGCGCCGTGTTGTTCATGGCGCTGCAATTGCTGGCCATGCCGGATTTCTATTCATCGCACGTGCGGCAGCAATATTTGAACCGCTGATCGGGACGAACCGCACAGATTTGCATTCTAGCCAGATGTTGGCTAGAATGGTCGTATGCGTGAAATCGCTCTCTACGATGCAAAGAACAAGCTTTCGGCGCTTGTGGCCGAAGTCGAAGCGAGTGGCGAGGAGATCGTCATAACGCGTCACGGCGCGCCCGCAGCGAAGCTCACGCCCGTTGCGAAGGCCGCCTCCGTCGAAGAGCGCGCGGGGCTGCTTGCTCGGATCGCCGCCGACCGCGACGCCTGGGCGCGCGCGCATCCGGAAGCGGCCCAGCCGATCCCTTGGGAAGACGTGAAAACCTGGCTCGAAGACGAGCGCTAGATGACGGTCGTGGTCGATGCTTCGGCGGCGCTGGCTTGGTTGGTTCCAAGTCAGGCGACAGCGGCGTCCGAGGCGTTTCGCGCCGCGGCGGCGTCCGAGATGTTGCTTGCGCCCGACGCGTTTCGCATGGAAATGCGACATGCGTTGATCAAGCTCGAACTGCGCGGTCTGGTTGGCGCGGTTGCGCTCGACGCGGACTTGCCGGCGCTCGAAACTCTGCTTTCAATCGCCCCGCAACCCGTCCCCGCGGAGCTTGCAGGCGTCATAGCGCTTGCGCGGAGCGAACAGCTTGGAGTCTACGATGCGCTTTATCTCCATCTCGCAATGGCGCGAGGCGCGACGCTCGCCAGCCGCGATAGCGTGCTACTCGACGCTGCCACGCGGCGTGGCGTTGGGGTGCGGGACTTGCGCTAACAGTGGCGAGGGAACAGTTTGACCGCCATCACCCACGCCCCCTGGCTTCGCGCCGCGGAAACGCAAGCGCTCATCGCTGCGCTTGAAGCGGCGCGACCGGGCGGCTCGCGTTTCGTTGGCGGTTGCGTGCGCAACACGCTGATGGGGCGCGAGGTCGACGACATCGACATCGCCACCCAGCTGACGCCTGATCGCGTCACCGAGATCGCGCAGGCCGCCGGCTTCGCCGCCCATCCCACGGGCGTCGAGCACGGTACGGTGACCGTCGTCGTCAATCACAAGCCCTTCGAAGTCACGACGTTGCGCCGCGATGTGAGCACTGACGGCCGCCGCGCGACCGTCGCCTTCACCGAAAGCTGGGAAGAGGACGCCCAGCGCCGCGATTTCCGCATGAACGCGCTCTACGCCGCGCCCGACGGAAGCATCCACGATCCCACCGGCGGCGGTTTGGAGGACGCGCGCGCGGGCCGGGTGATTTTCATCGGCGACGCGCATCAGCGGATCAGAGAAGACTATCTGCGCATCCTGCGGTTCTTTCGCTTCAATGCCTGGTACGCGCGCGGGCCGATCGACCCGCACGGGCTGCATGCGTGCGCCGATCTGGTTGGCGGTCTCGATACGCTCTCGGTCGAACGCGTCTGGAAGGAAGTGAAGAAGCTCTTGGCCGCGCCCGATCCGCGTGCGGCCTGGGAAGGCATGACCGCGATCGAGGTTCGCGCCCGCGCATTGCCGGAGATGAACAACGAACCACGCTTCGACGCGCTCTGTTCTATCGAAGCGGATTTGCTTCTGCCCGTCGATGCGATGACGCGCGTGGCGGCGTCGCTTCCCGACCAGGCGAGCGCGCAAGCCTTGGCGCGGCGTCTGAAGCTCTCCAACGAGGAGCGTGGTCGCTTGATCGCCGCGCTCGGCGACGACGTGAAGCTTGCCTCCTACATGTCGCTTCGCGAAATGCGGCGTGCGATTTACATGCTCGGCAACGAAGCGTTCCGCGATCGCGTCATGCTGGCGTGGGCCGGCGTCGGCGGAGACAAGGCGCAGCAATGGCGCGCGCTTGTCGCGCATGGCCAGATGTGGACGGCGCCGAGATTGCCGCTCACGGGCGACGAGGTGATGGCCGCCGGCGTGCCGCCCGGACCAAAAGTGGGCGCGGTCATGCGCGAGGTCGAGGCGTGGTGGATCGACGCTGATTTCCCTGATGACAAGCTTTCGATCATCGAGCGGCTGAAGGCGGTCGCGCAGGGGCTGAACTGATCGGCGCTGGACAGGGGGCTATTGATGTTATAACTTGTGTTATAACGTGAGGCCAACAATGGAAGACAAGAACAAAAACAAGGGCGTAAGCGACACCGAACAGGCCGAGTTTCAGGATCGGCCTGCGCCGAGGCCTCGTGGGCGCACGCTCAAGGTGCGCCGGATCGGCAACTCGCTGGGCGTCGTGTTGCCGAAGGAGATTCTCGCCAAGCTTGGCGTCGGCGAGGGCGACGAAGTCAGCGTCAGCGACACGCCGGATGGCGTCGCGCTACGAGGATTTGACGACCGTATCCAAGAGCAGATCGAAGCGGCGCGCCGGGCGATGAAGCGCTATCGCAATGCGCTGCGAGAACTTGCGAAATGAGTGAGCCGACATGGCTGGACCTTGCCGCGGTGCAGGCCATGCACGACGAGCAGCTCGTTGAACATGGCGGCGCCGCCGGGTTGCGCGATCTCGGGTTGCTCGAGTCAGCGCTCGCCCGCCCGCGCAACGCCTGGAGTTACGGCGAGGAATCTCTGATTGCGCTGGGCGCTCTCTACGCGGCGGGCATCATGCGCAATCATCCCTTCGTGGATGGCAATAAGCGCACCGGCTTTCTGGCCGCTTACGCTTTTCTCTTTGTAAATGGCTTGGAGATCGTCGCCGATGAGGCCGAGGTGATTGTCCAGTGTTTGTCCCTCGCCTCTGGCGAGATCGACGAGGGCGAGTTCGCCGCATGGCTGCGCGACAACGTTGAGCCGCGCTGAGCGTGTTTTGCGCGGGGAGCGTCCGATGGCGCACAAATTCCTCGACGGGGCGCGGCGGATTCGAGCTACTATGCGTCCTTGCCCAAGGACGCGGCGAGGCGAGCCGCCGCTTCAATGCCCGCCCAATCGCGCGCTTTGATCTTTTCCGGAGGCGCCAGCCACGATCCGCCTACGCAGCGCACATTAGGCAGCGCGAGATAGGATGGCGCGAGTGCGGGCGTGATCGAACCGGTGGGGCAAAACCGTGCGCTGGCGAGCGGCGCCGCGAGCGACTTCAACGCCGCCGCGCCGCCGATCTGTTCTGCGGGAAAGAACTTGAAGTGCGTGTACCCAAGTTCGAAGCCGCGCATCACTTCGCTGGCGCTGGCGACGCCTGGAACGAACGGGATCGCGGCGTCGCGCGCGGCCTTCAAGAGTTTCGGCGTTCCGCCGGGCGAGAGCGCGTAACGCGCGCCCGCTTCGATGACCGCGGCGAGATCGTGTTTGGTGAGCACGGTGCCCGCGCCCACGACAAATTCTGGAACCGCGGCGGAGACCGCCTTGATCGCGTCCAAGGCCGCCGGCGTGCGCAGCGTGATTTCCATTGTGGCGACGCCGCCGGCCAGCAGCGCGCGCGCGAGCGGGATTGCATCCTCGGCGGCGTCGATCGTCACCACCGGGATGACGGGGGAGAGGGCGAAGATGCCTTCCGCGTCGCGTTCTTGATTGTTCTTCACCGCTCATTCCTTCCGCGAAGTCTTTCCTCAAATGCTTCATCGCGCGCCACTGGCGCAAACCCCTCGCCGACGGAAATGTCGAGTTCGCGCGCGTAGTCGCCGCCAAGCGGGATCGAGAGGTGATCGGCGCGGCGAAAGACCGTGAAGTCCGCCGCGATGAGGGGCAGGTAGTCGCCGCGCATATGCACGATCAGCACACGGCCGCCTTCCTCCACGCGCATCGGATCGACAGCCTCCGCTGAGTTGCCGGCCTCCGCGTGCAAGCGCCACATGCGCAGCGGCGGCAGCGCCGCGCCGCCTTCGCGCGCATCGCGCCAATAATAATTCAACTCGAAGAACAGCGCGCGGTCGTCGACCATGACCGCCGTGAACGGCGCATCGCCCGGTTGCGCCGATGCGCGTTGCGCGATCTCCCGCGCCGCGTGCGCCCAACCGCGCGTTTCGCGCACGCCCTTGACCTGCGTGGCCAAATCGGGCCGCAGCGCGATGACGCCCGCGAACGCGCTCGCGAGCAGAAGGTTGACGGTCGTGGCCGCGACCAGCAAACGCCGGCCGCCGCGCGAGCCGAACAACAGTCCCGTGACCCACACCACGATGGCGGGATAGGACACCGCCACCCAATTGGCGTTAGCGCGCGACAAGAACGAAAGCGCGGTCACAAACGCGAGCGCCGGCAGCATGAACGCCAGGAGGAAATCGTCTTCCCGACTTCTTGTCCGTCCCATGGCGCGCCATAGCGCCCAGACAAGCACCAGGAAAAGCAGGGGTCCGATCACGCCGGCTTGGCCGCCGATGAATTCGATCAGCTCGTCGACGTTGAACAGGTCACCGGGATCGAGCCGCGCGTTCGATGCCGTATGCCGCGCGGTGGCGAATCCATTCTGGAAATTCCAGACGAGGTTCGGCGCCATGATCGCCGCCGCCGTCAGAGCGGCCACGATCCCGCGCCCCTTGGCGAGCCCCTCGCGCACTGGCAACACCCACCATGCCGCAAGCGCCGCGCAGATGAAAAAGTACAGCATCGCGTATTTCGCGAGCGTCCCCACGCCGACGAAAACGCCAAGCAAGATCGCCCATGCCCAGGCGCGTGTGTTCGTCAGCCGCCACAACGCGAACATGCCAAGCGCCCAAAACGGCAGCATCACTGCGTCGGTTGAGATCACGCCGGAGGACACGAAGACGCCGGGCAGCATCAGCCAGCCGAGGCCGGCCCAGAAGCCGGGCCACGCGCCGTACATGGAACGGCCAAGCGCGAAGAGGGCGGACGCAGCGATCGCTTGTCCAATCGGCGCGCCAAGGCGCACCGCCCATTCGGCGTCGCCGAAGAGGGCGGTGGTCGCCGCGATCACCCACGCCACCAGGGGCGGCTTTGAGAAATATCCCCAATCGAACGAGCGCGACCACGCCCAGTACTGCGCTTCGTCGAAATAGAGTTCGAAGCCGTTGACGCGCAGAATAGCGATGCGCAGCCACGTCACCGCGACCAGCACGATGGCGAACGCGAGAGTCGCGCGGTCGAAGGCGGCTCGTGTGCTAGGCATCGGCGTCTCGGATTGTCCCCTGGGCTCGGTCTTAGCGGAACGGGCCCGCCCACGCCAGAAGCCGCCGGCCTTGCGCCTGGGGGAAAGCCGCCTATCTGGCGTGCTTCGGTTGGGCTAAGGGTGCGCAATGACCGCGATTCCTGGCGAATGGGCGCCGCACAAGGCGATCTGGACCGGCTGGCCGTCGGCCGCCGACCTCTGGGGCGAGGACCTCGAGCCCGCGCGCGCCGAGGTGGCGGCGATGGTGCATGCCTTGGCCGACAATGGCGAAGGCGATCGCATGCGCGTGCTTGCGCATGGCCGCGAGGCCGAGGCGACGGCGAAACTGGCGCTTGGCAGAAGCGCCGAAATCGTTCCCGCGGCGTTTGGCGACATCTGGTTCCGCGACACCGGCCCGATCTTCACCGCCGACGGCAAAGCTCACGGCTTCCTGTTCAACGGTTGGGGCGGCAAGTATCAGCTGCCCCATGATGACGAGGTCGGCGCCCGCATCGCGCTCACCGCCGGCGCCGCTTACAAGCGCCACGACTTCATCTTGGAGGGCGGCGCCATCGAGATGGATGGCGAGGGGACGCTGCTGACCACGCGCCAGTGCCTGCTCAATCCAAACCGCAACGCGCACTGGACCGAGGAGGGCGCGGAAGTCGCGCTGAAGAAGGCGCTCGGGATAGAGAAAGTGCTCTGGCTCGACGAAGGCTTGCTCAACGATCACACGGACGGCCACATCGACAACCTCGCGCGCTTCGTGGCGCCTGGGCGCGTCGTCTGCCAGGCGCCGTTCGACCGCTCCGATCCCAATCACGACGTGTTGGAGGAAATCGCGCTCTCGCTCGGCGCCATGCGCGACGCCCAGGGCCGAAAGCTCGACGTGATCCGCATTCCCTCGCCGGGCGTGGTGGCGGACGAGGACGGCGACATCGTGCCGGCGAGCCACATGAATTTCATCATCGGCAACAGCACCGTCGTCGTGCCTATCTATTCTGGAACCGGCGACGACGCCGTCAAGGCGCTTGAGCCGCTGTTTCCGGGACGCAAGGTCGTGGGCTTGTCGTCGAACGCCATCCTTACGGGCGGCGGCTCCTTCCACTGCATCACACAACAGGAGCCGGCGTGATGACCCGCACCATCACCGTCGCCGCGATTCAAACGTCGTATGGCGAGGACATCGCCGCTAACATAGCCAAGACCGAGCGCTTCATCCGCGACGCCGCCAAACAGGGCGCGCAGGTGACCTTGCCGTCAGAGCTGTTCCAGGGGCCGTACTTTTGTACAACTCAGGAAGAGAAGTGGTTCGCGACCGCTTATCCCGCGGCGACGCACCCATGCGTCGTCGCGCTTCAGCCGGTGGCGAAAGAGCTCGGCGTTGTCATTCCCGTCTCGATCTATGAGCGCGAAGGCCCGGCCTACTACAATTCCGTCGTGATCCTCGACGCTGACGGCAAACAGCTCGGCGTTTATCGCAAGAGTCATATCCCCGACGGCCCAGGCTATCAGGAGAAGTATTATTTCCGCCCCGGCGATAGCGGCTTCAAGGTGTGGGACACCGCGCACGGCCGCATCGGCGTCGGCATTTGTTGGGACCAGTGGTTTCCCGAATGCGCGCGCGCGATGGCGCTGATGGGCGCCGAGGTGTTGTTCTATCCAACCGCGATCGGCAGCGAGCCGCACGACGCTTCGCTCGACACCCGCGATCCCTGGCGGCGCGCCATGCAGGGCCATGCGGTGTCGAACGTCATACCCGTAGTCGCCAGCAATCGCATCGGGACGGAGGCCAGCGGCCAGCTCTTCTACGGCTCAAGCTTCATCGCCAACCATCGCGGCGATCTGGTCCAGAGCTTCGAGCGCGCCGACGAAGGCGTGCTGGTTCACAGCTTCGATCTGGATTTCCTCGACCGCCACCGCGCGGCGTGGGGATTTTTTCGCGATCGCCGGGTGGAGTTTTATCGGTAGGGGCAGGCGAGATCCGCCAGATGCTTGATGGCGGACTCCGTCCAGGATAGACGGTCGAACTTCTGTGTTGCCGCGGCTGCTGACCCGCCAACGCAGGAACGCCCAATGTCTCGTGAACGCTCGCGGGCGCGGCGGCGCGCGGCGAACGCCACGCGCGGCCGCGACCAGTCCAAACAAAACCGGGACAAGCCCGAGAAGTCCTGGAAGCTGCTCTACACGCGAAGCGTCAAGAATCGTCGCGCCCAGAGATTGGGGTTACCGTGGCCGCATAGAGAGTGGATGAGGCTGATGGCCGATGCTGGGCCCCTGAATGTTCAGTTTGTCTGCAGCCGGAATCAATGGCGCAGCCCCACGGCCGAACATGTGTGGAAGAATCATTCTGGGGTATCGGTCAGGTCGGCGGGCGTGAGCGGAAGCGCGCGAAGGCGGCTGACGGTCGCGGATTTGCGGTGGGCCGATCTAATCCTGGTCATGGAAGAAAAGCACAGGTCGCGCATTCGCGCCGAGCACCGTGACGAAGTCCGCTACAAGGCTTTGCACGTTTTGGACATTCCAGACGACTACCAGTTCATGCAGCCCGAATTGATCGAATTGCTAAGACTCAAGGTTGCCCCGTTTATTCAGGAGGCGACGCGAGCGTGACGCGACGCGATGCGGTGCGATGCGTATAGGAACTCATCCTTCAAAGCGCGCGGCGAGCCGGTATGCCTCGCCGGAGCCTCGAACCCCGTGAGGGGGAGAGGGAAGCGTGACACACGCGGCCGCAAAAAGGGGATAGACTCCAAACAATCCGACTGGGTTGCGCTTGGCTCATGCTTGACCGCCCATGCACGCCGCCCACACACCCGAGCACAGCTCCGTCGCCAGCCTTTGGCATACGTTCGCGGAGTTCGTGCGTGCGTCGCTCGCGATGTTCGGCGATCCGCAAGCCCTGATTGACGTTCTGTTGATGGAGCGCAAGGCGCACAGACTGGCGTGCCAATGGATTGCGCGGTGCGAACACCTGCTGCGCCGGCTTCTGTTCATTGACGCCGCGGCGCTGGTGATGCGCGCCGATGCGCGGGCGGATGTCGCGCCCGCGCGCAACAACGCAAACCGCGTGGCCCGCGATGGCGGCGCATCAAAGGGGCGGGCGTCCGTCCAACTGGCGCTGCGTCTCGATCGCGCGCGCGGGTCAACGGCCGCGCGCACGCGCCGCCCGAGAGGCGCGAAGGAGCTTGCGTCTTCGGTGATTGATCCCGACCGAAGCGCGGCAAGCGCGGCGGCGCTCGCGGACATTTACCGGGATTTGTTCGCGAACGACCCGCCAGCGGAAAAACGCGTCGCGCCGCCTTGCGCCGCCGACCGCGAAGGGCGCGCGTGGACCGCGTACGTGTCGACGCATGGTTTGGCGCGGCGGCTCGAAGCCTTGACGCGCGCGGAGCGCGATCGCGAGAAACTCGCCAAGCGTCTCGCGTGCTGGCTGGCGCGGCGGCGGGCGCTCGCGCGGCTGTTCACGCGGCCCACGCGCACATTTTTTTCGCTCCAGCGCCAGGCAGGCGATTTCGCCGTGGCCGATGCCGCGCATTTCGCGCACGCGGCCTGGAGCGCTGTTGATTCCAGTTGAGCGATGCGTTGCAGCACCGCTGAACGCATCGCGCCGCTTCCGCAAGCGGCCGCGCGCGCTGGTCATGCCAGCGCGGCGAGCGCTTCGTCGCGCACGCGCGCATCGCCCCACGCCAGCACGCGCCCGCCGGCGCTGGCGTCGCCGCCGTTCCAGGAGCAAATGCCGCCGCCGGCGCCGGTGACGATCGGGATGAGCGCGGCGATATCAAAGGGTTTCAAGCCGCTTTCGACCACGCAATCGATGTGTCCCGCGGCGAGCATGCAATAGGCGTAGCAATCAAAGCCGTACCGCGTGAGCTTCACGCGGTCGCGGACGCGGGCGAAGTTTTGCGCTTCGGGGCCGTGAAAGAGGTAAGGATCGGTGGTGGAGAGGATCGCGGCTTCCAGATTGGCGCAGGCGCGCGTTTGCAAAGGCCGCGTCACGCCACGCGCGCTGCAAGTCGCGCCCCGCGACTCCGCGCTCGTCCAGCCGCGATACCGCTCGTCGAGATAGGGTTGATCCATCACCCCAAGCAGCGGTTGGCCGTGATGGTAGAGCCCGATCAGCACGCCCCACGTCGGCAGTCCCGCGATGAAGGCGCGGGTGCCGTCGATCGGATCGAGGATCCATTGATAACCATCCGCCGAAAGTGAACCGCCGAACTCCTCGCCGAGCACGGAATGGCTCGGAAATTCCTGTTCGATCAGCGCGCGCATGGCGCGTTCGGCGGCTTCGTCGGCGTCGGTCACCGGATCGAAGCGCGCTCCGCCTTTATGGTTCACGCCATGGGCGGCGCGAAAATAGGGCAGGATCGCCGCGCGCGCGGCGTCGGCGAGCGTGTCGGCGAAGGCAAGGAGACGGGAAAGGTCGGGCGCGTTCATAGCCGAAGCATAACGCCTTTCGCGCGGCTTCGCCCAAACGAAAACGGGCCCGCCTCGTGGCGAGCCCGTCCCCATTCCCCCAAACCGATGCGGTCGTGTTGCGGGACTACGCCGCGTCGGTGGATTCGTCTTGCAGCGCCTTGGCGAGGTCCAGAAGGCGGCGGCGCGGGCGCTCGCCGAGCTTGTAGTAAGCGCGGATGAGTTCCAGCGTTTCCTTCTGGCTCAGCACGTCGGCCGCGATCAGATCGCGATCGTTGGCCGGCGCGCCCGGCGAAGCCGGCGCCATGGTTTGCTGTTGCAGACCTTCGAAGAAGTAGTTGACCGGCACGTTGAGCGCGACCGCGAGTTCGTAAAGTCGGCTCGCGGTGACGCGGTTGGCGCCGCATTCGTACTTCTGAATCTGTTGAAAGCGGATGCCGATGGACTCAGCCAGCTGTTGCTGGGTGAGGCCCAGAAGCC